>Ga0181612_106605_pt1 | contig 18075 bp, 7 predicted proteins | sample HoacroProtozoa21_FD_119630 | JGI IMG/M metagenome (GOLD analysis project Ga0181612, IMG submission 119630) | Hoatzin crop microbial communities from Cojedes, Venezuel. Combined Assembly of Gp0051906, Gp0051904, Gp0051908
AATGGTTATTTGCAAGCAGGATAGTTCCTAATTTATTTTTCTAATAATCTAGTCACTGAGTAGCTATAATATTTATTGATTCCGATGCTTCCAGATCAATAGCATATTGTCAAAACAATCCTTCAGTTGTAACATAAAAAACCCCTAAAACTGATGAAGTAGTATTGGATGTACATCAACAGCACCAAAAGCTTCTTAATATGCAATCATTAGGTAATGCTACCAACAAAGACTGGGGTGTAGCCCACTTGATTTTAGTCATCCAAAGAACAGATTTCAGTCTGTCATCCAAGCTCCTTTCTTAGCCAGCTGTCCTACAGAGGATAATGGATAGGCTTCCAAGGCAGATGAAGTGAATAACCTTCTGAAGATGCCTATCTCTCTTCAATGACTAGAGAAGTCTTAGTGTTTCGATGCTCGTGGTACCCCAGATAGCACAAAAGGACCCTGACAGAACTCTTAACTTGTGTATGACTAGGTATTTTGGGGAGAAGGTTGGCAAGACTTACAAGGGAGCCAAAAAATTTGTTTGCTGACAAGTTACCATAGCAGGATGATCATCTCTTTCTCATATTGCTCTCCCTTTCCACTAAAGCAGTCTAAACATTCGCAGGAAGAAACAGGTATTGGCTTAAGAAAGACATAGAATGATTGTGAGAGAAAGGGTCCAACCCAATTTTGTCCCCATATAACTGGGTTGGCTTTCAACCTCAAACATATAAAAATCTTGAACCTGCCTCTCAGAATCCTGAGATTAAGTTTGAAAACATCAGGACTTTTTCAGAAAAAGAATTGTTTCCCTTTGTTGATTTCTGAACCTTTTCAGGTACAGGTATGTCACATCTTCAAGCATTTCTTAAGAAATATGAGGGTTGTAATTAAAATATTTTTAATCAATATTTTTGAGATCCTTCATTAGGATATTCAGATGATAGCAGGGTATCTGCACAGTGAATCTGAATTCCTGTATGCCCACCCAGGGAATCTTCCCATTCACTACCCTGGGGTTTTGGCCAGGGCTGTGAGAGAAAAAACAGTCCACTCGGACTAATATCCTAAACTTCTCTCATCTTCATATGCTGGCAACACAGCAAATAAGGTTGAAAGGAATACATCTTCCTCAACACTGAATTAACAACAGGAACATCTTTTAATCAATAACAATTAATATTTCATTCTGAGACGGACAACAGTGCCTGTTTGTGATTCAGGAAAACCTTGTGTGCTGTCAGGAAAATATTCCAGGCAAGCAGATTAACAGTGGGGTTCCTTGCCGTATCCAAAATTTTCATTTTCTTAAGGCTCAGAATAGTTGCACACTTCTGTTCTCTGAGGTTTTGTGAGCAATAGCAAATAAAGCAAACTTGAATGTTTTCTGTCACCTAGACAGGTGTTACTGCAAGCTAACAAAAGAAATACCAAAATACCCCCATCCAGAGAATAAATGCAAGTCTTGCTCACTAAACAGTCATTTGACACCCCTCTTCACAGAGTTTGCCCCTTGAGCAAGGGTCTCTGTGATAAAGCTAAGCTCTCACTGTAAATGCTTTTTTTATAGCCAGCTACAGTAAACTGTGCTAAAGGCAATATTTGTTGTTAACATTACTGTGCAAATTTCTTGTGATTTTTGAGATAACTAGAAAGACTACACTGCTGAGGTTTCTATCAGAGTAATATTTCTGTCCAATCTTCCGCCTCTATTTTTCAAAGCTGCTAGGACTGGAAAATTTTTTATTGATATCATAATGAGAATAAAAAAGCAAAAACTGAAATAAGAACATGAATGCAAAGCCAAAAAATATTTGTTCCTCTTTTCTAGGCAAATAATAACTATTAGAGACACCTGTGCTTTAACAGATTATATGTTTTCTAATTAAATACACGCACAATGCATACTGTCAAAAGATTACAAAACTTGATGTAAAAGTAATCCTGATATATATATATATATATATGTATGCAGTCCACTTGCAGTTTAGATCCATGTTTGTACTGTATTTGCCTGGGATGGAGGTAGTTTTCTTCACATTTTGTTTCTTTTGCTTTTCTTGCACGTGCAGCTTTTCCTTTACCTATTAAACTCTCTGTATGTAACCCACGAGTTTTCTCACTTTTACCCTTTGGATGGTCTCCCCCATCCCCTGAGGGGGAGTGAGAGAGTGGCTGGGTGGGGCTGAGCTGCCTACCAGGGTTAGCACACAACATACTTGTTTTGGGGTCAGCTAAAGTGTGCTATAATGCCTTAAATTCATTCTAGCTTTGGCTATGACTTAAAATGTAAAATTATATATAAGAAGTGAAGCTCATTACCAGATTCAGCCCGTCCTCCACTTTCTGGTTTTAGAATACAAGAATGCGCATGAAGATAGTACGACATTAATTTGTGTTGTCATTTACACAAACAAAAGGTATTCTTACAACTGGGATCACTGAAATTGTGCAATAAAAACATGTAAGTCATAGGCAAGTTCAATCTTTATGACAACTGCAGATAGACAAAAATGAAACAACCCTCGCTTTTGTAGCTGGCACAGACCAACTTGGAAAGACATTCCTTTTCTTTCTGCAGAGCAGTGGTGGCTTTTCTGTGGCATGTTAGTGGCTCACACGTGAAGGCGATCTTGTTTCAGTGATGGTATGTCAAGGTTCAGTAACATACTTGATCGCTATCGTCCTTCTAGCTTTGTAAATCATATTTTAACTTTCTGTTTAGCTGTTCTTGAGACATTTTGCTTCAAGAAATGCTTAAAACGATATGGCTAAAATTGCAAAGGGGGAGTCTAAAGCCTACTGCCAAATCTGTGCTGTCCGCATTTTCAGAGATGATCACGTTTTTATACTCACTTGTGAGTACAAACTGTTTAGGCATCTCATAATCCAATTTCAAGTTAGAAATGCACAGCTCGCTTTCAGAAATATGCTTGCATGTGTAATTAAAAGATATGGGGTAATGCTTACAGCTCCTGCCAAGGCACTCAGCAGAGAGCACCCTGGAGAAGGAGATGAAAGCAACCAGAGCAGGAGCCAGACAAATTAGAATATGGGGCAGCAACAACAGGAGTCAGGAGCAGATAAAAGGTTAATGCAACATTCGTGAGAGCAAGACAGGGACTGTATCCCAGACAGGGCTTAGAACAGATCCTGAGATTCACATGAAACAAACTGGTAAGGGTGAATTACCAAGATACAGTTCTATCTTGGGACTTGTGGTGGCAACTTCATAAATCACGTTTGATTTTCTTTCATGGTTTATGATATCATGGGAAAGCCTTGATGGAAATATACCCTCATAAGCGAGATACCCACTATTTATTCTCTACCTTGTGTATATAACCAACAAATACTTGTTTACAGCAAGCATGACTTACATCTAGTCACATTTGAACTCAAGGATCTCTAGAGATGAAAAGCATAACAATAATCTACAGTTTGCCAAGCCCACCAAAATACTTTGTCACAGTGCTGAGGGTGGGAGGAGGGAAGGATGGAGGGAAGGAGGGAGTGCATTTTTGTTTCTGCGTGTGTGCAAGGAATGGCAGGTGATAGGTGCAGGGTTAGGTTAGGCAAGTGGGAAGCAATGCAAATTCATTTTCAAAGACTTGCAGTCACACAACTCCTTAAAACCAGTGGGAGATATCTGGCTAAATTCCATGCAACACTGAAATTTGAGGGGAAAGTCTTTAGCCATTAACTGTGATATAATTTATTTTGAAAGCTTAATGAGAGAGGGAAAATAGCTTTTGGGGGGCAAGGCATTTGCATAGCCCACTTCTTCTGCAGGTGTCTAATTGGTAGTGATACAGGTTTCATTAGAATACTCAGCATGTTGTGGAGCTATCTAGAATGCCACTAAAGATAAACGCATTTTGTTATTAGCTAATATAAACTGCTTGCACTGGGAACTGACACTGGAATATACTGTATGACACCCATACTGCGTACTTCCTTTCATCCTTCTCTGTGTAAAATTTGGAACACGCAAAGAATTATTAACGGCTTGTTCATTGCAGAGAAACTAGTTTAAAAGCCACAAATATGGAATTCCGAAGATGGGGTGGATAAAACCAATCTACCACCTTCATGACTGCTGTGTTTACTGTAGTCCTGCAGGAGTGAAGGAGGCAGGTGGTGCAACAGAACCACGCTTTGAAGATAATGGGCTTCAGTACTTTCAAGACACAGTGTGAGAAGGTAAAGAGAGTTTATACTAAATCCTGCATGCAGGAAATTAATTCCTAGATATACTGTTCTTTTGTAAGTGTGCAGTATCTTTGCATGGAAGATATTCAGGATTGACATCTGAGAAAAACATGGTCCTTGGCTCAGAGTGGATAAAAATTACAAGTCACAAACGACAAGGAAATACTATTTTTGTACAATCTCCATTTCTCAAATCGTTGTTAACATTGAATGTGATTGTAAATACTTATCTGTAAAACAACTGGAAACAAATACAAGAATACTGCAGTCTTAAACCCACAAATACTAGAGAAGCTAGACAAAAGAAATCAGCTAACCAAAGCCAAAGTGAAATACGGGAAAAACAGCAAAGCACAGAGTTGCAGAGTTAAAATATCCTAAATAAAGTTAACACTACCCAGCTCTAACATTTACGTTATCTTACGTTCCCGAGCCTTTGGGGTTTTTAAATAGCGATCTCTTTTGCATGGGACTATCTTTTGTCCTGAGTTTGTATAGCAATCGGCAGAGAAAGTCTTGGTAGATGGCTGATACTCCTAGGCAATATGCTTACACAAAGTAGAGGTGTCAGTAATAAAAAAGCACCTAAAGTCATTAATAAAAAAAGTCTGGCTAACTTACTATTCCTAAGAGGTGGAGTTCTTGGGTATTTTGGGGGCAATAGAAGAGGCGCTTACTCTGTTTTGTATGTTTATTCTTCTAACAGTAAGAAACTTGAAAAGTATTATCACAGGTGCAAAAAACTCTCTCTGTTCTCTGCATGCTGTATGTGAACACTAGTAGGCATTTCGATCAGTCAGAAGGTGAATTCTAATAAGAAGCATATAAGTTTACTTACACTTCCAGTAACAGAATATATTGGGGTTTTTTGGTTTTGGTATTTTTTTTTCCTTCAGGAAATGCCCAGACATTTATAAAGGAGAGACAGGCAGGCACCTCACTGACTACATCAAAGGATGCCTCAGAACAGCGATGGAGAATCTGACAGATCTATTGTGTCCATGTTTGCTCTCAGTAACCAGGGCTGCTCATGTCTCTCCTGGGCTTTCTGGCTGCCAAGCGGTGAAAAACCACCAAAGCTAAATGTGCCATCCACTTTGAGTTCCCACCACTCCGAAGAATAAATGAGAGTTTCTTAGTCGACTACTACTAACATTTCTGCAGGCTTTTCATACTTCATACTAACCACCTGCCTGCTGAGACCTGCCACAGATCCTACACAACAACATCTGTCTTTTGTTTCACATAAACCGAGTATGTGTCCTGAATTCCATATCTTGTATATTAATTAGCCAGTAAATAAATATTTAAAGCTCTGTACTTAAGTATATATTACAGGAGCTTCTTTAGATTAGATTTGTAAGAAAAAAACCCCAGCCTCCCAGCATCCTACTGCCTGTCTGTTATTTTTCTCTCTTTCTGTAGAACTCCTTTTTTCCTTCTGCTATGTAATTTTCGAGCCTGCTGGCAGATTTTAATGAAATCTAACAGAGACATCTAGGTATTATAACCATACAAATTCCATGAAGAGAGGAAACAGGGAAGAGGAGAGACAAGCTATTACTATATCCACCGAGGGAAAGCTTAAAACGTGTCTACAGTTTTTTCTGCAGGCTGGCTTTGTGGTCCACTGGGCAGTACACATACCTGGCAACCAGCACAAACGTAGGCTGCAACTCAGCACAGCTGGCATTTCTTGCCCAACCTGCTAGGTAGGAGATGTGTCAGGGTGCTATGCATTTTGTAAGTGCTTTTGTTTGGTTTTCTTGTTGGCAAACTGAGGTATTATTACAGATGAGAAGAAGTGAGGGTAGGGATGATATAGGGAAGACCTGAGGGTTATTCATGGAGGCCATTGAAAGGGAAAAGGAGAGTATTGTGGAAAAATGAGTTGCTTGGGCATAGGGCAGCCACAACAATAATGACAGTAGAGAACACAAAATCACAGAAAATGAGGTCTTAGAAGTCACTCTGCCCATGCAAGAACTTGCTGTGTATGTGCTCATTTACTTTCCCTCCTTTTTGGGTTCTGTACTTTGTACATCGTTTTCAGATGTCTATTATGTTCTAAATAGTGGAACTACACTTTCTAATTATCAATGTAAAACAAAACTTTCCCATCTGCATGGAGGGATGAGTATGTGAACGTATTTTGCTTGTCCAAGCACTGCAATAGAACATTAAAAAGTTAACCTTTATTGCTTTTACTAATGATAGAGAACAACTTTCTTGATGGATCCAGTCATTCTGCAAATTATCCCTGAGCAAGCTGTTAATTAAATCTTTGTGTTTGTTTATTTGTAGTAGTTTGTATGCGCAGTTTTTTAACCTCCTGCAGAATTTATTCACAACTGGTCAGTATGATTATTTCCTATTTGCTCTGTGCACTTTGATTAATCACGAAAATCAGATAGTGTTATTTCTATTCCAAGACTGGATGACCTATGTATTATAAACACGAACAAAGCCTTGTCTGTTAATGAATTATACATGAATATCCACAGTTTTTGATGCCTTTTGTGATAAAGGCAAAAAAGAGCCTTTAATAAAGGGCCATGCTGTCTTTGACTAGCCGTGAATACTCTATAAATCCTTTCTTTCCACTATTCATGATTCATTCCCTTTCCTTGACTATTCGGATGAATGAAGTCTTCCTTGTGCAAATGTTTGCAAATAAAATCACTGTGAGTGTAACTAAAATAAATCAGCAGATATAGTTACAGAACACAGGCAAATATCTTGTTACTTTGTGAACCCGCAAATCAAATAGAGTGGGAGTTTAATTCTACTGGCTATTTTAGACTACCCCAGGTTCCTAAAATTAGGCAGACATAACCCTTATACAGTCCAGAAGAGAGATAATGAGAATTTTTCACAGTCTAAGTTACACAGGAAGCCCAAGCCTGCATTGTTCATAAGAACATAGTGGGAATATCTTCTAGTACATTATGCATTTGAAAAATGTACAGTAGGTATGATACTAATTATCACACAAGCACAGATATTACTGTTCCTATTGTATATATATAGCAAGAGATAAAAAAGAGCTTGAGGGGTATTCCCTTCCCCCGCTGCCCCCCGCCCCGTTTACCTGTATTAAATTCTGAGAAATAACACTGGATGCAACAAAGGAGTCACTTTAAAAAAATATTAATTATACTTGTCATGAAATATATGCTCTATAAAACTCAAGAGCAATACTGCTTGGAAAGAGAGCAATAAATTAGAGTAAAAATGCTTTAAAATGCATAATTATCTTGCATTAAGCTGAAAAAATAGGGGATAGAAATATCCATGCTCTTCAAAATGTCAAGTTGAACACCTTGCTGTGAGCCAGACTGCTTAATGTATGGGTGGCTTTCAGTTCTAAAATTCTAATGCATAAAGGACAGGATGTTCTAACTTTATAAAGACTACACAAAACCCATAACATTTCATTAATATTAAATCATTTACTAACATTTCTGAAGAAACACATTTTTAAAGTCTGATACTTTTATCAAATGAACACAAGTTAAAATGCCACATGCCTGAGGCTACAGCTGTGCTCAAAGTCTTAGTTAAGGATGTAAAGTCAAGGGTCTCTGTGCTCAAGAATATCAAAGAAAGCCTGTTTATTTCTTTTATAAATACATATAAATAAACAAATATTGTTAATTTGTGAAGTATTTTAAAACTGGTTTTCATTTGTTCTTCTTCTTGAAGCTTCCAAAGTCATGGTAAAATCTGGCAAAAAAAACCCTTTAATGATCCAATTCTTACCCCAAATTCAGTTTTTTTGTCAATATAGTTGTCTAAAAAAGACAAAGTTTTATTCACTGTAGGCTATGGGTAATTCTCCTTGCCAACTCTGCTGTTGAAAGACATAATTGTGGCACTCCTGCTTGCGATAAGTGATGCCTCACTTAATGAAACTGCATCCCAAAGACAGTAGAAGCAATTAGAATCAGACTCCACAACAAACCACTTAAAACACACTCAAACTTTGTGATCCCTGCTTCTAAATATAGCACTGATTAAAGGGCTATGGAAGCCTGGATAATTCTGTTCTCCCTCTCTTCGCCCCCCATGGATGGTTTGTTAAATGTAATCAGTTTAATACAATGACCTTGTTTCCAAGACATAGGTTACTGGTAATGATTTCGTTTGCATATGTAAATGTAATTATTTCCTGTCTGAATGCGGATAGCTGCAGACCAGACCTCAATACGCAGAGTGAACAATGATTCAGAGGTTTGGGTAAGATTTCAAAACCGCTGTATATCTTAATATATATAGAAAATATATAGAAAAATATATTAGAAAAATCTCCCTATAACTGTGCACACAGTCAAGACTTCCCTTCTGGAATTTGGTTACTATTTTATTCAGTAGCCCACAGAATATAAGTGGAGGTAGGAGATGCTAAATGCCACCAGGATTTCAGGAAGTTGCAGAGTGTTGAGCTCATTGGAGAAACAGCTCAAGATTACCAGAAATGTAGTTTTTAAAGTCAGAGGGGAGTGCTAATATAATATTTCATTTTTCTGTAGAACAGAACAGAGAATTTCAGTTAGTTTCACCAGGTATAAAGATAGTGTCCAGCGGCATTTTGTAGAGAATTCAAAGTAATATACAATCTTGGCTTAACTACTTCAAGTGATAAGGGCTCCTCCAGTTCTTTAGGGAAGTTTAACTACTTCTGTTTTATAAATAAGCACTTTGAACTATCTACCTAGAATTTTCCATCAACTGCAACTTTGCTTTCTGCTAGATTAAAAAATATCTGCTAGAAATTCTCTGTTCATTATCCAGATTGTTTTCATTTTCTGTGAACCAACAGAATAGACTGATTTCTTGCTATGTTCTTGCTATTTCTTCCTACATTTCTTGCTAAGTTTTATTAATCACTCTTTTCCCACTCCTCATTATATCCCACTCCTCATTATATCTTTTGAAAATGTCAACAGCAAAACTGCATTTAGGAGATTAACAGCCATTTACAAATGCAATATTCTGTGTCCATAGGTCAGGTTTATCCTTAGAGGTAAAGTGTCAAACTGAGACTTTCCTTAATCTCTCGTGCCTCCAAATTCTTTCCAGCATCAATACAATCCAACATATTCTCTCATCTCACAGGAATAACCTATAACCGCTTTTTCCTAGATGCATGACCTTGTATTTGGTATTGTTTGCATTTTTAAATTGAGCCTGCTTCACCGAGCAATCAGATTAATCCATAAAGCTGACTTGACCCTGTCGTTATTTATCAGTTGAGCTAGCCAAAACCCATATTTTTCAGTTGCTGGGAATTTTGTTTGTTTGCTTACAATTTAGTTTCAGTCCTAATCAGATCCCAACTCGTGTCCAAATTAGACATGGAACTGGCAGGTCTGCTCCAGGGCACTGACCCCACAAATGACCCTTTATGGCTTTTAAATAAAACTGACATTTTTGTCATACCATTGCTTGCAGTAAACTGCCAGAAGCATCATTTTCTTGAGCGTTCACCTATTTGCTATCCTTACAAAAGTAAAAATAGATGTAGCTGCTATATTAACATCGGGGAGGGGCTAACCCAACTACGTTCTTGTGAAATCATCTAAAGTCCAAAGTCAAAATTTGTACAACTTTTCAGCATCTAAAATAGGAAGTGTTTTCCAAAACCAAAAGCAAGAAAGCTTGCATGAGTACTTGTCTTTGTCTTTCTGTATCATCCCTTCTCTGAAATAGGTGAACTTCTCTGCAAGCAAAATCATAGGCAGCACTGGGCACTAACACTGTCTGGACCCCATGGCCAGAACTACACAACAGAGTTGAAAATGGAAAGCTAATCTTGAGAGGTTGTTAGCAAACTGCCTTGGTGAGTGAGGTGTTTCCAGGGGCTTACAAGAGTGGTCCAGCACAGCCTGTGATGTTCAGACTCTGCATCAGGGAGGGAAGAGAGGGAAGGGGCCATGAATGCTGCCTACAGTTGGACCAGAGCAGGATAGTGGCTTGTCTAGGGTCTGTCTGGAAAGGCAGCCTCCTCCCAGCTACTTCCACAGAAGGCACACACCGTAAGGGGGTTTGATTCCCCCGGCGGCTTGCTAGCCTTCACTGCTCATGTTTTCTGGGTTTCCTATGTGAGCGGCCAGTCTGTGTGTTCTGAAATATGCCAACAATATTATTCAGTAGCAAGGTCTTGTGGCCGTGCACATAGAATCTTTTCTGTTTTCCAAAATAGCGATTTCAAATCAGTAATTTCAGATGTTACTGTACATGCAAAAATAATGATATGACTCACTGGAAGAAATGCTGTATATTAATCTTTAATTTATTCCTGGTATAACAGCTTTATCTAAGGCACTTAAAAGCAATCCAGCTCTGACTGCTACTGTGAGGAAAATCCTTTCCCCAATCTTACCAGGTAGAATGTATATACAGAGAAACAAATGGGTGACTTTGGTTTCACAAGACTTTGACAATGACCAAATTATTTTCCTATTCTCTTGGAAATATTTTCTCTTCCCAGAGTTAGAACTAAAGGAAAATGTTTCCAACCATAGAGACTTAAGAACAGTATACGTGTATTCGACATGGACTTATGTGCATATTCTGGTCTGTATTATGGAAGTTGTATTGTACAGTGTTTTAAATGACATAAATTACATGGTTCATAAGATTACCACAAAAATCGTCTGAGGAGGGTTTGGCTCTAAAAGTTTCTTTTATTTTTTTTCCTAACTTGCTGTTGACAGAAGCTTGTTAACTTAAAAGGAGATGCTGCATCTCACAGAATGCAGCTGTATAAATATTTTAACAACATCATAGGAGTTTTCCCTAGTGCTGCAGCACGTGGTTCTTTCAGCTTCGAAGCACATAGGTATAAATCTTCTTTCATCTGGGAGGGGAGGTATGAGAAAGAGAGCGAACATGTCCAGTGGTGAAAGGATGGTAGGTGAGGCTCAGATAGATAAGAAAGCACAGGGTTCTTTAACAAGTGACAAGCTTGGTGGTTCAGTTAATTTTGTATTCCTTTGTTTAAGTACCACTGGGGTGTTTTTTGGTATTTAACGCTAAGGCGCATTAGTGGAACCTATTGTTATTATTAGCATCTGCAAGTATGCTTCATCCAGAGTCATTTATACAATCAATGGTAACTCCTACTGGACAGAGAATCTTGCTTTCAAAGTAAGAAATTGCTTCTAGGTGCTCTTAATTTCCAACTAGGTGTTCAATCCCACCTCCATGTACAATTCAGGGTGTGCTTTAGAAACAAGAAAAAGAAAACTTATTAAGATATTATTAACTCCTGTGTAAACTGTGGTAAGGAAGCGTGCTGCTCCTGTGTGCAGCAAGAGAAAAATGCATATTTTGAGGTGGAATATTTTTATAGCCAAATGTAAAGGCCCATTTGCAGGCATGCTATGCAACAAGACAGAAATAACATTTTATGTGATAAATACAGAGATTTACAGAGGCAAATCCTTGCATTTCTCTTTGCATAATACTCAGTTTCCCATTCACTTGTCCCAGGAATGCCAACTGTACCATCCCATGCTACAATCCTTCCCTCTTTTGGGAAAGTCAGAATCTTTCACTGACTCAACACAAGCTCCACACACACCCAAGAGGTCTCTCTGGCTGCACTTTCTGCCTATACAAATAAATGAATTTATGAAGTGGAACCTCTCTGATTTTCACTTCACTGATCTGTACCAACCATAAAACTATGCAAAAGTACAAAATCTGTGCTTTTTCACAGTTTTCAAAGGATTTAAGTAAGGTCACTCTAATGTATTAAGGTCTCACAGAACTGAAAACCCATGTTTTTAGCATCACAAACTATAGAACACATCGAGGACTCTTACCCCATAGTGACTGATATTGTTACACTTTATGAATAAGAACCTGGTCTGGCCAGTTACAGAACAGTTCTTAAATATTAATAAACCACACTTTTCTTCTACTTTAACCCAGGGAAAGCAAAGCTCTCTGAGGCACTATTGCAACATTTGTCATTTACTACCATATGACTCATGATAAATTATGGACTACATTTTTCTAAATAATATATCCTTATCAGTTCAAAAAATTCAGTAAAGCGTGGCAGGACCGTCTGCCACTAGTTCAAATCTTAAATGTGTGGCCCTGTACATTCAGAAAACAGAGTACTGCTAGTATTGAATTAAACATTTCTGGAGTAATCAGCATAGTCCTATTGCAAAATATCTTAAATTGCAAGAGACTGAATCCATACCAGGAGCCAGGTAGCCCACATCTAAGCCTTGGGCTTGCTGGATTCTGAACTGGATAGCCTCGTCTCCAGCCCTGACCCTGGCCACGTCCTGCAGTTCACCTGGATGGACCCTGGACCTGACACATTACCGTTGTCTAAGACTGTCACTGCTGCCATGTGGGCCCTGCTTGGAGCTGGGGGACTGTGCCCAGGTCCTTGAGGGCACTGTATGTGCTGTGGTCACCCTCATCCTCTCAGCTCATCCCCCCATATCAGAGTAGCACTGCTTTTGCTACTCCCTCATCCAGTCTGATGATAGTTTGGACAGGCACAGCTTGTCTATGGGAAAGCAAGGGGCTGACAGAAGACCTGAATGTTTTCTAGTTCCAAGCTGTGAAGCTATTCAGCTCTGTCTCGGTGTCTGTTGCTTGCATTGTACAAGAATGTGTAAGATGAAAGTATAAGTTCATACAACAATACCTGTTTACAGGGATACTGCAATTGCCTACCATTATGGCTGTTTACAACATGTAGGCTGTTTTCCAGGCACCTCCTTCACCCTTTTTTCCTACCCCCGGCTTCTCTTCACTCTTGACAATGTGTTCTGCTCTGAAATATCTTAACTAACTTGCTGGGACCAGATATACAAGTATACAGCTAATTTAGTGCAGTTATATTCACTCTCAACATTTTATCCTTTAACAATCAAAATAATTCTTCAGCTATGCTGATCAAAACAATATCCTGTTTCTTGTCTGCTGTGTTATTGCCACTGAGGAGGGACTGTTCCTAATCAAGACCAGTTTTCCCTATTTTAATTCTTTAACGTGTGGTATTGTCACGTAAGCAGAAGCCCTTGAGGCTCAGCCTGATGCCTTTCACTTGTTTTATCTGAAGTTTGGCTGAGCCAAACAGGATTCCTCAGTCTCAGATCCTCAGTTCCTTTGCTATTAAAGGCTACTTGCTCAGCTTGACATTACCTCAACAGCTTATTTGTACTGCCTGTGATTCCTCTGATGGACATTGCACAATGCTCTCTGACACGAGAAAATGTTCTGCCCTTTTGGTCATGCCTGACAGATTTTGCTCAGCTTTCCCAATATCCCTTCTTTTGTGTTTATAGGGCATTCTCCTTCCTCTTGGAGCACCCAACCTACCCAGTTAACTTTCTTTGTTCACATACAGAAAACACTTTTTCCTGGATGGACTGGCAGGTGTGAACACAATCACCGGACTCATGACGATGTCTTCTATACATTTTGAGAAATTGTATAGGTGCAGTGCAGAAACTCACTTTATGTGAGTTTCTTACTCTTTCCTCACTTGTGCTAGTTTCAGCATGGCCAGTGTTGCCTTTTCTTTACAGATTTGCCGTTTTCTTGCTTCTGTGCTTCATCAAAAATAATGAAGTGCTGCATACTGTAGTCTCATGTGTTGCACTTCAGGATCTACTTCACGTTTTTCTTACTGTCTTAGTGGTTATTTCCTAGCACTATGCCTTTGCTGTTTATTAGCAAGCTGTACAAGCACCTTATAATTCTTCTTTTTTAAGTTTGAGAATATTCTGATGCTGCATTGAAATTAAATATATGGATTTCTCTGTCCGGCTCCCTAGCTCTTGGTGTCACTGATGTTTGCATACATCTATAAGCCTTCTCTTTCGCAGGCATTTCTTACCAAGTTACTGCTTTTGGCCAGTGGCCTCAGAATGTTTTCTTTTTCTAGACCTCTACCACTTGGTCACATTACTTCAGTATAATACTTCTGCTTTTCAGTGTGGCAGGGGTTGAATTGCAGCTGCCTCCACAGATCAGCTGGAATAAAATTTTTCATTGATCTAATAACATAGTTGCAAAATGCAGCAGTAGAGTGGATGTCATATTTTGTAACAGATATTCATGTAACAATGAATAGTCTATTGACATATGCTATGGGTACATGAGATATTCAAAAACTATTTCATTGATGTGCTACAGGTGTTATATGTTGTCCTGGTTTTGGCTGGGACAGAGTTCATTTTCTTCCTGGTAGCTGATGTGTTTTGGGTTTAGTATGAGAATAATGTTGATAATACACTGATATTTACAGTTCTTGATAAGAAAGCAAGTACTTTTTTTGGTTTTCCATGTTTGGCTAATGAGCAGGTGTGCAGGAGCTAGGAGCGAGCATGGCCAAGCAGCGAGCTCAAGCTGGCCAATGGAAATGCTCTGTACCATAGATATCATGCTCAGTTTATAACTGGGGATTGCCTGAGGGGCAGGAACACTTTTCCATGAGTTGAGTCTTCTTCTGTCAATTCAGGGAGTTCTCAGAAATGCATGAGTTCTGCAAAATCCGTGAAATCCATGAGTTCCCTGATCACTGCCTGGGGACTGGCTGCACAATCAGTCTTTGGGTGGTGAGAAAAATTGTATTATGTATCACTTGTTTTGCATATCCTTTACTGTTGTGGTTGTTATTATTATTTTTTATTTGATTTTTATTATTATTTACTTGGTTCTTACTAAACTGTCTTTATCTCATCCTACGAATTTTACTTCTTGTAAAATTTACTTTTTACTAGGGGGGAAGAGGAGGAGTGAGTGAGTGGCTGTCTGGTGCTTAGCTGCTGGCTGCTGGGTTAAACCACAACATATATGTTTCTGCGCATATACGTGTGTTACAGTGCATGGGTGTTACCTGCTCCTGTAATTTATCCATAACTCCGATAGAGATTCATATAATACATATTGCTTTGGTAGGATAGGGGACATCAAACCAGAACAAAAATATCCCAAACTAAATTAGTTCCTACAGGTGCAATAGGCAGTGTTAGGAAAGCAAGGCATGACTGTAAGCTGCTTATTGCTCTGTGGTCTATTTCCTCTGTTCTTTTATTCTGAACAAACTGTACTGCTCTCTAAAAGCCTGGCCACCCCCGGGCAACTTTGACACTGTACCTGAGAAGTAGCACAGCTGTTGATGCTCAACTCACACAGGCCTGCTGGGATAATCAGAATACAAGAAGCCTTGAAGGGATGCCTAGTATTATTTCTCACTCTCTTTCCATCACTGGATACTGAGTGAATATTTTCCTTCTAATCATATCAGTCTTAATGATCTCTGTACTGGACTTCGCATGCCTAAACACAGTGTTTCTGTCCTGCCGTGTGAGCTCTTGAAGCTTAGCCAGGCTGTCTTGTTCTCCAGCAGGGACTGACACCTTTTAAATTTTACGCTGGGTAGCTCAGTCCCCCTTGTTTTGGAGTCACTTCACCATGGTTAAACTTCTATCTTTGAAATAATCCTACCTGGAAACTGGTGTTACAAATCTCACAACTGATCTTGACTCTCGTACTTCTTGAAAACTAACTTTGTATTCTTCCAAAGTGACTGGTTCTCTGTAGCCTTACAAAGAAGAGAAGACTAAGGAGCAGCATTACGAAGATAAAATGTCTGTAACGAGTCAGACCACAAATGCTTGAGTCCTGTCTCTCTCAATGGCCAGATGCATGTGCTTCAGAAGGCAGATAAGAAGGGGCAAATACATTGCCTTTAATTCTTGAAATACTCTTTGCAGCACAGTAGTTTATATGTGTTCAATAATCCTTACAGAATTTCTTTTCCATTATAACAATCCTTTCATGTTAAAGGTAATGAAAATTGGGTGAAATTATCTAGTGTTGCGGTGGTCCTTGAAAAATTAATAAATAGATTTGATAAACCCTGAAAAACTCTAACAGATTTGACAAACATGTTAGAAATTTCCTAGGTACAGCCTTGTGGCAGCTGTAGGGATAAATAATTTGCTAAGACCCATTTCTAGTTCTGAAGCAAATCAAAAAAATTTTGAAAAGTCAAGTCTTTATTGATGAGATCTATTTCACTCAACCTTTTAGTTTCACATGTAAATCTGAACTAAATGAAGATTTCTACAAGACAAGTAGAGATAAATAATCTTTGACCTTTTTTTAGGATGAGATGAATTGCTTCTGGAGAGAAGTTCTGTTTCTCTCTATTCACTACAGAAGGAGTCTGGAGTGATTTATGTTTAGACTGGTCACCCGATGTCAGATGCAGATCAATTTTCCCTAAAAGACAGGTCATATCCAATCTATTCTGTCCTGTATGGCAGCACTCAAGTGGTTGCCAGACTTCTGATATTTAGAAAGTTCTGTTTAGCCACACTGTCTCACTGACTTCCTAGTCTGTCCTTTAAAAGGGGTAGTAATGAACTTTATCTTCAAATTCTTATTTTTATACCCTCATCCCCCAAACCGACTACAAACACAGATTTAATTCTTGTTACCACCACCTTCCTGTTTATGCAAGGTTGCTTTTTTTCCTGGAAATAAGGATTACAGGTAGTCTGAGTCTTTTCATGCTTCCTGCTGCTTTGTTCCAATATGTTGCTTTCTTCTGCTATTAATCACCCTCTCTTCCTTGCTGTGAGTGCTGGTAGACATATCCCTTCTACTTTGTTTCATGCATTGTGCACTACCTAATTACATTAGAGGACTTGTGTTTTATAAATCTGAACTGTTTCTTTACAAGAGCTATTTAGAAAAGTGGTAGAATTACAGGATAACTTCTAGCCCTGCGCACATAGACATGTGTCCTGCCTCTTACTCCAGACCTCTTTCTTTCTTGCAGTTGGTGTTTATTCACCCAAATTTCAAGCATGCTGCACATGTCTGACATTAACAAGATGCTTCTGCACACACCTTGGACACTGGCCTAGATGTTCAGAATAACAAGATGAGGAATGTTATGTCTGTTTTTGAAATACATATATTGAAGCTCATAAAATTAGACTGATGTCAAGATGGGGTTGATTAAGCCACCTCAGCTGAATCACTACTTGCACTAGAATATGAAGTCTGAAGGAGGGTGACAGTGCTACTTATGTACAAATAATTCAATAGGGGCAGGGGAGCTTTTCTGCTTCAATGACTACCCTGCTTGTCATCATTGCAAGCACTCCTGTTTGATCCTTGATTTTCACTGCTACAAACAAGCCAATTTATATATTTCATTTGACACAACAGACTGTTAAATCAAAACAAGAAGCAGATATTCTCTGCTTATATGATTTCTAAATCAGCCAACAGGAGATATCCATACCACTACACTGTACTTGAAAAGCTCAAAACATTTCAGTGGCTCTATTCTGAGACAACTGAGATCTAAATAAGAAAATGAACATCAGTTACTACTTTGCAACAAGGGTTCACTGCTACCTGGGGACATGTTACTTCAAACATTTGGAAGGTTGCAACCACATAAGATTATTTGCTGTACTTGGAGGATAACTATATTTTGTATCTATGGTTAAGAAAAGGGATGAACAAAAATGTGATGAAGTTCAACACTGGAAAATAGAAATTGTCCAAGCAGCCAGGGATCAGGTTAGGAAAGCTAAAGTCCTGTCAGAACTAAATCTGGCCAGGGATGTCAAGGGCAACAACAAAAGCTTCTAAAGGTATGTCAGTGATAAAAGGAAGACTAGAGAAAATGTGGGCCCTCTCTAGCAGGAAGTGAGAATTTTGAAAACTCAAGTCTTTATTGATGAGATCTATTTCACTCAACCTTTTAGTTTCACATGTAAATCTGAACTAAATGAAGATTTCTATAAGACAAGTAGAGATAAATAATCACCCTCTCTTAGTACTGACTCTAATCAGGGGGTCAGTACT
>Ga0181612_116474_pt1 | contig 18075 bp, 10 predicted proteins | sample HoacroProtozoa21_FD_119630 | JGI IMG/M metagenome (GOLD analysis project Ga0181612, IMG submission 119630) | Hoatzin crop microbial communities from Cojedes, Venezuel. Combined Assembly of Gp0051906, Gp0051904, Gp0051908
CACCCCAGGATCCCATTGGCTTTCTTGGCAGCCAGGGCACACTGCTGGCTCATGGTTAACCTGTCGTCCACCAGGACACCCAGGTCCCTCTCCACAGAGCTGCTCTCCAGCAGGTCCACCCCAGGCCTGTACTGATGCATGGGGTTGTTCCTCCCCAGGTGCTTTAGGATGAGATGAATCTTGTGCTAGAAAAGTCTGTTTCTTTCCACTGTCTCTAAAACTAACCTAGAATATTTAGCCTTACTCTCTAAGTTTGGTCAAATGAATCATGCTATGTATCTGGGCATATAGATAGGGATTTGTCATTTGTACTGTTCGGACACATGAAGATGATTAGTTTGTTGACCTTACTGCTTTGTAAAGTTGTGCATTTATCGTTTTCTTACTCTTTCCTATTCATGAACTGATCTTCTCTTAATCCAGGAAATACCTTAAGTCTGTGTGTGTGGTAATGGAGTGCCTGGATACTACCTAGGTTTTTACATGAGACGCCATCCATTTAGTGTCTGAGAATTAAAGCCACTGATGGAAATACAGCTTTGCAATTGAGTGATTGCTACCTCCCAGCATCTGCCAATGTTACCTAATACGTGTTCTCTTTACCTCCACCGTAGATTTCATGTTTGTCTAATATTCTGCTTCCAGTGCTTCTTCTAGCACCGTCTTCAGATTTGGTTTTGTTATTGAATATCTTCATTTTGCAGGATGCTTTTGCTACTTAATGATTTTACGGCTTCAAAATATTAATCTCTTTTGTTATTTTTTAAACATATTTCTAAACTAAGTTCCTTGCTCTTATTTCCTTGTCTTTGTTAGTATTCTCGGTAGCACCCGGTTTAATAGCATCAGCAAATTCCAGCAAATTCACCAGTTGTTTATTCCTTCCATATAAAAATTAAAATGTTAAACAGGACTGTTCTGACACTGATGCTTTGGCAGTCTAATCATAATCACCTTTCCCAAATAGCAACTTGTTATTTATCATCCCTGTGGTACTTTCGCTACAATTCAGACTATCCTGTCACACATATGTAATCATGTGTAATTAATTTGGTGAGATAATATAAAATGATATGCTAAATTTCAGATATTCTAAGTGAGTTCAAATTTAATTTTCAATTAAAATTCCCACTCAGTGGGCAGATGCATCAGGAAAGCAAATACATTAAAATCAAAGTGCAATGCGTAACAACTGAAATGGAAAATGTGTTGTGGATGCAATATAATAAACATATATTAGGTAAATCAGTGATACATTTATAGATGAGCCGTACTGTAGTCCATCATAAATATGAATACTGGAGTAATAGAAGGGGTTCAGAGATGGGTGATGAGGCTGGTCAGAGGCCTGCAGATTGTTCAGTCAGAGAAGACACTTGCACAGCTGGGATCTGATTGAATCTCCATGCTGCCTGATTTGAAAGAGGAGGTCAATCCCAAGTATTACATTCCGGGAGACTTACTCAACTGTTTTCCCCTAAAAAAAACACCACCAAATTTCTTTTATTCACTGTTGCATTATACTTGGGTTAATTAAACATGCATTGACCCAGACATCACAAGTAGAACCCCGTGACTGTGGTTTGTGGCTTCGCTGGAGAATCCACCTACATTTTTGATATTGCCTGTCTTCTTTGAGTGTTAGTCAGTCCACTTTTTATATTGCCCAATGCAGGATGCACAGGTGAGTCACACTCAGACAGTTCTGTCATGTATCAGTTCCTCTAGTTTGTTTGAACCGATATATAAAATTGCTGCTTCCATTATTATTTCATGTAAAGGTTGCCCCAGATCATCCTTTCCTTCTTTTGACTCAGAGTTGCCCAGACATGGCTTTTTTAGAGCATAAGGAAATGTGGGAAAACTCTGGGTCCTTGAAATGAAACTACTGTCTTGGAGAATTTCCATAGTACGCAAGAAAAAAACAAGTAGGAGAGAGCTCTGAAGTGAGGGCTGGAAGTGATGAGAAAGGTGATGTGATGAATGGTCAGGAAGCCACTCTAATACTTTAGTTTAAAAATAGACTTACAGTCTCTTGTGTGGTTGCAGAGTAAAACTTGAAAAGGTAATAGGAATGCATTCAGAAGTCTAAAGGCAAATAAGCAAAAAGAGTTTATTATGATTAGGTTCAGTTTCATGATATATTGGAGCCTGACTCATGACTTTTGAATATCTGTAATAGATGATACTAGAAAAATATGTAAGGAATTTGTACTGTATAGCAGTCAAGTAAGGAGCATAGTACCTGTCAGTCCTTTTGCAGTGAAACTTAAATTCCTGCCTTTTTTCCTGTGCAGAGTAGACCTTTTCTGTATATTGTTCCATTTGACTTTGAAGAAACATACTGTGTTAACAACTTCAGACTTATCTTAACAAATGTAGTTTATCCATCTGAAACTTTATTTTGGGTTTCTTCTTTATTGAAGAAATTGAACATATATTTCTCAGAGGCTTTTAAATTTACCTCTGATAACAATGTGCAGTTAATGTAGGTCTGGCTGTGCTAAAGCAGAAATATGAGTTGAAATTGTGTGTTTAACAGAGCGAGTAATTCATAAACAAAGAATGAAGTTGGTCACATAAGAGTCCTCAACATTTCTGAAAACAGAAATATAGTATAATCATATTTTATACTTAAACTTTGCTATAGTGACTGGATTTTATGGGTCAGTAAAAATACAGAGAGAGATCCTTAAATAGAAAAACAAATTATAAATACTTTTTTTCAGTTCTAAAGCATGTCACTTAGAACTTATACCTCTAACTAAATATATTCCTCCTAAAGACCCAGAAGACTGGGCAGTTAGCAGTGGTGTCCTCCAGAGGTTGACCAACACGGAGCTGATTTTGTGTAGTGCCTATATTACCGACATGGAGGATGGGATGGAGTGCACCCTTAGCGAGTTTGTCAATAACACCAGACTGGAGGAGTGACTGGCTGATGACTGGAAACAGGGTTGAGAAAACTCAACAAGATCGGGTTGAAAGGAACCGATCTGGGGCTCTTGCGTATAAAACATTAACATAATGACATAAATCCAGCAGAGGGTTACCAAGACAGTTAAGTGCTTTAGAGTATGACGTACAAAATTTAGTTAAAAATTTAGTTTTGAAATTCTGTATATAAGGGAAGGCAAAACAGGTGATTTTTGGTGGATCACTAGTATGAAGGTAAAGTGCAGCTACCATACTGAGCTACCTTCTCTTCATCTCATGGGTGACTTGTGCCACTCATGTCTGGTGGAGGGACAACACAGAAGGGCACAAGCAGCTCAGGATGTTTCTGGAGGGAATTGGTGATGATTTCCTAACAACACAAGCAATCAAGAAGCTCACAAGCTGATGAAGTATGGGCTAGTGAAGTGGATGGTGAGGTGGACTGAAAGCTGTCTGAACTGGCAGGCTCGAAGTGTGGTGATCAGCAGCACAAAATCTAGCTGGAGATCAGTCACTATTGGTGTACCCCAGGCATCAATACTGGGGCCAGTATTGCTTAACCTCTTAATTAATGATCAGAGGATGGGGCAGGCTGTACGCTCAGCAAGTTTGCAGATGATATAAAACTGGAAGAAATAGCTGACATACCAGGTGGGTGTGCTAGAGGGATCTTGACAGGCTGGAGAAATGGGCAGACAGGAACCTTGTGAAGTTCAGCACAGGGAAGTGTAAAGTCCTGTTCCCAGGGAGCAATAACACCAGGCACCAGTATACATTAGCTTTAACCAGCTGTAAAGCATCTTTCCAGATGCTTTCTGGACCACCTTAGCGGTCCTGGTGGACAACAAGCTGACCATGAGGCAGCAGTGTGCCTTTGTGGCAAAGAAGTCCAACACCCTCCTGGGCTGGCTGCATCAGGAAGAGCGTTGCCAACAGGTCGAGGGAGGTGATCCTTCTCATCTACTCAGCACTGGTGAGGTCATGTCTGGAGTGACAGTTATGGGCCCCTGGTACAACAGAAATATGGACTTAGTGGAGCAAGTTCAGCCAAGGGCTACAAGAATGATAAGCATCTCTCATATGTGGAGAGGTTGAGGGAGCTGGGATTATTTAGCCTGAAGAAGAGAAGGGTCAAGGGAAAACCTATTGGTGTTTATAAATGTCTGATGGGAGGGTATAAAGAAGAAACAGCTAGACTCTTCTCATTCATGCCCATTGAGAAGAGGCAATGGGCATAAACTGAAACACAGAAAATTCTATCTGAATATAAGAATTATGTTTTTTTTTTTTTGCTTTGACAGTGGTTGAACACTGTAACAGGCCACTCAGAGATGTTGTATAGTCTCCATCCTTAGACATATTCAAAACACAGCTGGACACAGTCCTGGACAACTTGGTTTTTCTGACCCTGCTTTGCGTGGGGCGCTTGGACTGGATGATCGCCATAGGTGCCTTTTAATCTCATCCATTCTGGGGTTTTGTGACCTTGTTTTCTAGCAAGATGAGCTAAGCTGAGCCTGAGTGGGAAGCACTGAACGAATTTCAGGAATATCTGGGTATGTGAAGGATTGGCAGACTGATGATTTCGTACTTTTTCCATGGTGAAAACCACGATATAAGAACTAAGTATGAGGTTACTTAGATTTACTATTCAATAGGAGACCCAAAAAGTAATTGGAATTGCTAAGGATTGAATGTTTCACTTAACCATGTTAAAGAGTCAGTTATGCATGTTACCCCGCTCCCTTTCCAGATTAAAATTTGCTAAAGTCTTGGTAACGTGAAAGAGTAGACCTTAAAAAAACCCAAGACCCAAACAAATGGCAAGGCAAGCAAGAAAAGTGCATAGTGAAATGAATACAAGGTGGGACATTACATTCTTATAATCCATCTATAACTTGAATTCTGCAAGAACAGTAGAAATGAAAATGGATTGATGTTAATCACTTATGAGCAAACATGCATTTTACCAATATATATCAAATCTGCATTTTACCATAAATATTTTGCAAAAGCACAGTGAAGTAAATGCGTTAATTGTTCACTACTCCTGCATGCTGCAACAGTTTATCTGGCAGATAAACAAGTTGTCTTAATAACAGGCGGGTGAAAACATCTCACCAGCAAAACAAATAACCTGAGAAGAGTTCTGTGTTTCAGTATGCTGTTAATTCCACAGCCTGCCAGAGAAGTAACATTTTTGCAACTTTTAAAGTCACTGAACATCTTAACATAACTGGAACTAGCTAGCAGTTGGGTTCATCTATTACATTAAACCTGATTCAGATGTCAATATGTATATAAGATTTACAGTGGTAGAATTATAGTTACTCTTCATGAGGCTCCAAATGTTTTTAGGGTGGAATTTTTAAGATACCTCAGGGAAAAAAAACTGTGGAAAAAAAATTTATTATTTGAAAACAAGGTTTTTTACAGGAAAAAAAATGAAAAGAGCTTTCCTGGTTATTGTGAAAGAGTCTCCAGTCTGGAAGTCAAGGTTGTTTTAAATCTGAAAGAATGGCATTTCAATATAAAGGGCATTCTAAAGGCATTTCAATATTCATTATTACATATTTATTGTTTCTGGCAGTAACAGCAGCGGTAGGAGGAGGAGTAGTAGTTGCAGTAGTAGCAGCAGTATTATAGTCTCACACAACATTTAGTCCTGGGGACAAGCAGTTGTCAAATTCCCCATCATCCTGAATCATCAGATAAGTACTGTTCCATTCGTCTGCACAGGGGAGCCCACAATACCGGCACGTGTTGGTTTGCAAGCGGTGCCTTGGGTGAATACTCTCATGGGCTTGCTCACAGGCCACAGAAGCCTACAGAGTTATAGAGTGCTTCGCATGTGGCACTGGTGGTGCGTTCATCTGGTATAATCCGAGGTGGGACCTGACACTCTGCTTATGTGAGGCACTGCAGGATGAGAACTTAATAATGGGTTTACAGAAGTCTGGTAGGAGCCTGCATGGGCAGAGTTTGGAGAGTGAAACAGGGGTGTATCAACAAGACACAAAGCAAACACAGAATTGTGTGAAGGAAATTCTGCCAGTGTGACCAGAGCCTGAAAAACCTATAGATGTATCCTGTCCAGTGAATGCCCAGTCCAAAAGGAAGAGTCTGTGGGAAGAGTGGCTGCTTTGTTTGTTTATTAGAGACTCCACACCTAACAGGTCTTGTAACTGACTTTTGGTGCTTTTGCGGTAGGTCTTCCATAGCCATAGGTCTTTCATTCATTGAAATGAATTGAGTAGTTTAGAGCAATATATTTTAAATCCTTCTGAAAGTCAGAAGCAGACAAACTTGGGGCCATAAACTGTGAACATTTCTACTGGAATCTAAAAATAAAAATGCAACATGTTCTTCTTATCTGACATATGCACAGAAGTTCAGGACATGATCTGTAGATTTGTGTTGATGTTTTTTTCTTTGCTCTCTTTGGAGGATGGAATTAAAATTTAATGTGATCTTGATGAACTGGAGAAACAGTCTGGAAAAAAATAGGTACAATTCAAAACACACAAGTCCGGAGTTCCAGCTTTAGCAACAGACAAAGTTCATAAAAACTTTCTTTACTTGTCTGTAGAGCTTTGATGCATGTGTCTTGTTTTGGCAGTTTTCCTCAGTTTTAGATATAGGGTTAAATATTTCTTTGTTCATTATTGACAAGAGGACATATATTTTAACAAGCTAATTGGAGAGGCTTTGGGACCATCAATTCTTTCTACACCAATTGTCACATATTTACATTCGCTGTAACACATCAGCTACCCAGAGAATCCCCAAATCTTAATTTTTATTTATTTTATATATGTAGTCAAGATCTCTTACCTTAAATGGATCAAAATTTTATAAGAGGTTGTCATCTGATAAGAACAAAGAACTATTACAACATTCACTTAAATCTAAGGTATGCTTGAGAAATTGTCATATGAAGGGTCTACTATTTTTTTCTTTGCTTATCTCTTACAACTCATGCTGCTTTTTCTCAGTTCTTCAATGTTGTACAGCTCATTCGCTGAAGATCTGCATTTCTTCCTGTCTTACCATGCATGAATTCACATATTAACATCTGGCAAATTCTGCCAGATGTCACTGAAATAGTTTCGTAGCTTCAGTGCTGGAGATGTTATTCCAGCTTAAGATACACAGGAGGTTTGTGATTGCTGTGATGTTCTGTCCTGCTGCTTCTATATTCTCCACACGCAGGGCGTTCTGTGGGGGAGCTGCCAAAGAAGGGAAATGCCAGGGGTATAAATGTACTTGCTGCATCACACAGAACAAACAGCCCCACGTTCCTTCTCCTTTTTTGTTGTGAAACAGCTAGGAAGAAGATTAAAAACTATGGAACAGACCTTTCAACCTGTGGAACGGAAAGTATTAAATATAGGGGATTTTTATTGTGCCAGGAGGAGTGAAATGTGGAAACCTCTCAAATCAGTTCATTTCTAGATCAGTAAAAAAAAAAAAAAAAAAAAATCCACAGTAGGGGACTATGCTTTTGCCCATTTAGAAGGTGATATTCTTTTCTGCACCTCCTCCTGTTTCTTTCGCCTCTGACAGCAATCCTTTGCATTCTTACCCTGCTCATGACTTGACATCTTACTTTTCACTGCATCTGCTTAATTGTTCTGTCTAGTTCTTGATTTCCTTCTGTAAATCTTTTCTTTCATACACAGTGCCATTTCACCTTGCCCTTTTAATTAGTGAAATGATTATCTATAAAGTTTTATATTCTGTGCATAAAAATGATACCAGGAAATTAGCTTGCTACTTGAACAGCCCCACTGCTCTGTGACAGCCTGCTAAATCAGTCTCTTGAAAAACGGTTGGAAACATTGATTGCCGCAGTATTCCTAAATGAAATACAAATTTTCGTACTTTATCTTCTTAGGACAATGGTAGTCTTAAATTATACTTTTAAGCTTACTTTATTTTACTGTAGTATGTTTTGGGTAAATGGCTTTCACACATAAATCACATCATTGTTCCTCCAGCCAGCCTCACTGGGAGGCATAAACTGGATATTGTAAGGTAGAGTTGTAAATATTAGCAGATAAGACATCACTGAAACTAGAGGTGGAAGAAAACTGTTTTGCTGCAGTAAAGATTGGGTAGTGATCTCCTGGTTGAGGATATTCTGACAGTACATTTTCATGCTTACTACTCAGGAATATGGTTATTCAGATCCTTACACTTAATGATCTGATAGAATTTACACTCAGAGGTAGCCTATTCCACGTGTAACAGACTGCAAAATGTTACCTCTTTGCTGCTGACAGAGGATCCAGAGTTAACATTTGGCATAAAAATGCCAAAGGAAGTGGCTGATCTTTCAATCAAAGGACACGGATAATTTTTGGCAGCAGGAGGCTGATTCTGGATGATCATGTGTTAGAGTTATATCAGGGACTTAAAAATCACCAGTCAGCCAAATAAGCAAATAAATAAAACAGTTGTCGTTATGAAATCATCTTCAGACACTTGACTTAGATTTTATAAAATACGAGGTGGAGCAAAAAAAGCAAAGTCATTGTGAAAGGCTTACATGTGCCTTGGTGAAGAGAAGAAAATTGGGAAGGAGCGTTTATGTGTAATACAAACAGAAAGAGTTAACATGCAGAGTTAACCTAGGAGCTACCACACACATTTTACACAGCAGTGGTTCTGCATGGATTCAAGCAAACAAAAGTGGCATCACTGCTTTTGTGGTAAGTTTTCATGTCTCTCAGATTTTTCTCAAGTAATTCAAGTAGCATCGATGTTGTTTAGAAAGCTGTGTGGTCTTTGACTGTTTAGTAGTAAAACATGTAGTCTAGCCTCTCTGCAGATCTGAAAAGAAAAAGAGAATGTATAGTTTGTATGCAGCATGGTGTCAGAAAAGACATAAAATATATACAACCTGAGACTTTGCAACCTCCATTTGAGTCTTCTTGGCAGATTTGGAAGGTAGACAATATGCTCCCTGTTTATATTTTTTCAGGCTCCCTGATTTGTGTATATTTAATAGCACACTACTATCAGAAGGTTATCAAACCTAATGTTGTACTTATTTTTTACTTGCCTTTGGAGTGATAAATTGGGGATGGAGGAATGGGAAAGCAAATGAATTGTTCTTTCTCCAATCTGAAAAACTGTTGCCTACTATCCGTTTGTACCCTGCGAGGCGAAAATGTTCCCTCACCGGACAGAATCTGATCTCTGTGATCTATTGACCAGATAGATCCATCAAACAGTTTTTCTTCATTTATTGGGAAAGATGCTAAATATTTCTGATTAAAATCTGTACACTAAATCTATATGCTGATTCTGATATGCCTCAAATAGGTATTGTCCATGCAATACATTAGCACAAAGCAGACAACATAGCTTGTCAATCACACTGATATGCATGTTAATCACTACTTTCCTAGATTCCTTGTCATCCACAAGAAATGCCTTGATGGCATTGGGACCAGCGGCATCAACACCAGTACAACATCCAACTCAACATGCTGTCAAAAACCCTTCTCATCTTCCTGCAGCTCTTGCTCCAAACACTCCTTCCCCTTCCCCCCACACAACAAGATCCTGATGTGAGATCACAGGACAAGACCAGGCATCTGCGCATCAGGTCAAGAGGAGATGTAGGAGAGGCATCAGGTATGAACAACCCTCCTGCGATAAATCCCCCCTTTTATAACTGACATTTTTATATGCCACATTCATCATAGATGGATTAGCTGCCATGACTGAACAGACTCAAAGCATATCTGAACTGTGCCTGAGAGCTGGTTGGCTCCACCAGGAAAGCGACTCCAGGCTACAGATCTTGCACTTCATTACTCCAAGCAGAGGCCAAATGCAGCCGTTAATGTGATGGTATGGAGGGGATGTTCCTGTCCCACTGGCATGGAGATGAACGGCGACTGTATTGCTACCAGAGACTGATGAGTCACAGTGGGGCACAAGGCACAGTTGCCTGCTGCTCTACCTCACAATTGCTTTAAATGCCCTCATAATCATCTGCCCTGCAGGACTCTTTCACTTCTGTTGACTACTACATTTCCTCACTTCCTTTCTTTCTCCAAAATAAGCCTTCAAGTCCATCTGTAGGCTAGTGAAAGAACATCAGTTTCATCCTCTGGGAAAAAAAAAAAATCTAGGAAGTGTCACTTGAATATTTTTCCTTATTTGATCAGATTAAGCAATGCAACAACATTAACTCAGTGAAGCATAATTTAATAATAACTTATGTTCTGTAGTGGTTTTGATCCAGCTGTCTGAAAACACTTTAAAACATTAATACATTAAATTTAACACTGTCCCTCTTGTGAAGTAGGTAGGCATTATAGTCTTAATTTTACAGATGAGAAAACACAGGCACAGAGAATTTAAATGCCTTGCCCAAGGTCAAATGAGAGATTCCTGCTAGAACTAAGAAACCGGGAAGAGGAAGGAACAGTGTGCTTCCATTCGCGCTGTGCAGCAATCTATCTGGCTGTTAGCTTTTTATAGAACAAAATGTGTGCATCAGTAAAATCTACATTCATTAGCAAATATATTTGTTTATCTTCATAGATGTAGGAAGACACAAGTATAAATGACTTCTTAATGAACAACATGCTTTTAAATAGAGAGAATGCATCAGAGTGAGAAGTAGACTAAAGATGATATTTTGACCAGCAAGTGTATTCTTTTTTTTCAGTGTTACACCCTAATAATCTATAGCTTTACTGTTTTTTCTTGTTACTTTCATATAGTTGCTGTTTTTGAGAAATAAGTCTCTAAATAAATAAGTGTGTAATCCTTGCAGTGGCTGACACAGGTTAATACGAGTCTGGACAGTTGCCTCTGAAGATGAACACAAAACCAGTTCTTGGGCATTCCTGCAGTGGTGTTAGAAGTAAAACAAACCATAGGGAGATACCAAGTTGAGACAAAAGCTGGATTGCAGAAGGCTGTCATGACCTTAGGGGTTTGCCCTAAAGAAGGAGAAGGTTTGGAGTGTTTTTACATGCTGCTTTGCAAGAATGGGGACCACTGAGACATGCCTGGGTAGGTCTGGAAATGTTAGACAGAACTAAGGATGAGTAAATCAATTTTTTTCTTCAGAACTTTCCAGGCTAAGTTTCTGATTAAGCACACCAGTTAAGGAAGAGCCATATCGTGTGTCTTATGATTTGAAAGAGCCTAAAAAAAGGTTTCACCACGGTAGTGCTGATGAGTCTATGTAGAGATGTATTCCTAGGTTTCTGCAGGAGGCTGGTAACAAAAACATCAGAGTGTGTGGTCTGAGAAGTGACCTGCACAAACAGCGAAGTCCAGCAGAGGCAGATTGTCACACAGCAAGAAGGCAGGACATGGAGAAAAAAATGATGATGCCAATCTCAGGATAGTAGGTAATAAGTGATCCTTGTCTCTATGTTGATTATTTCTAATCTTACAGTCTCCCTTAGCTCTCCCTCTTGCAGTGTGTTGGGATGGTACCTTTCTGACTGCGGCTGCTTGGGCAGATATAAGAATGGGTTTCAAACCACTTTAGTCTGTAAGGCTAAGTGCTTTTCTTCAGAAGAGTAGGTCGAGTCTCCATGCAAAGCAGGTCTTAAGTAGAGTTTATTTAACAGTAATGAGGACAGAAAACAAAAATTTTGATTTTAGTGTATTTAGGTTTATGTGTGAGGAAGTTATGGTAAAAAAATGGCTTATATGATCCACAGAGCTGAAGTCAGTTTTCCATTTCTTTAGTGCCGTATTCTCCCCATTGCATAGGATAGAATGTGTATGTGTAATCTAACTTCTGTTCTCCCTGGGGCCAAACAAGTGATGTTCTCCTAAAGAGATTTTCTTCATGGCTCTGGAAAATCACTTTCTTCTCTTCAGCTATTCCATCTAGTTACATGGCCACATATATCCTAGAAGCACTTGCAAATTTCTGATTTCCCTCCCCTCCTTCTCCTGTAATCAGTTGCTACCAGCCACTTTCATAAGTGTGTATTGACTTGTTGCCATTTTGCCCAGCTTCATCTATGTAAATACATATAAATGCTTTTATCTCTACTCTCTTCCCTTTCCCACTTAATTTTTTCTGAGATTCTCTGCATCTGTTCTGATTTGTGTTGCATGCAGCTCTGTTCTCAAGTTTTGAATAGATACATGCACTTGTCCTGTACATCTTTGCTCCTACCTGATACCTGCAAGTTCCATATGTCTTTCAAGCAGTGCCTGTTGCATTCATTTGCCACTGTAGATCTTTTTAGGAATCATGAGCAAAACCCGTTGTCAAGCAGAAAAGTCCTGCTAGATTGATTTTTGCCTTGTTCTCTGTGGAGAAGAGGACCAGAACAACAGACTACTCAAATAGAAAATACAGTCTGATTGCATACACAGCAGTCACAGTTCTTGCTTCCCAGCTGCAAGTAGCGAATTCCCAGCTACTGGAGCCAAAAGACACAGGCTCTGTTTCTGTCCAGAAAAGTCTAAGCTGTGGGCTAGCAGAGGTGGGGGAGCTGGAGATGACTATGATCCCAAGTTAGGCCTAGGGTAAGTTTCTAGTTATCATTTACTCTTCTTTTGCATATTTTTTCATACTTGTTCCCATTTGTTAGTCTATGATATGATGCTCCACAAATAAATGTCATCTGTCCACAGTCCATCTCACTGTTCTTAGCCGTGTGAAAACACCTCAGGCTACGTCCTCTTTCCCTGAACCTTTCCTTCTTCTCAGCCTCAAATCCCTGGCAGAGCAGGATAAATGGGACACCTTCCTTCTCTGTCTATGTAGTTAATGAGTGCTCTGTCCCAAACACACCTTCAAGGGGTCACCTTGCGTTGCTGCTCCTGAAAAGTACTTCTTAGTGTCTTGGACTTGGGGTAGCATGTGTCCCCGTGGTGTTATTGAGGAATGGACAGTGGGAAACACTAGTTTCAACAAAGCAAAATGAAAACATCCTGAAACCAGCAAGAAAGAAAAAAGAAGTAATCTGTGCCTTGCCTCTTGCCTCATTGGAAGTGGCAACTGTTTGCTTCCTGCTGAAGGTTTATGTTTTATGTAGGCTGATGCATAACAGGAGTGTGATTCGTATGCTATGCTAGTTGATGATGGAGGAACTGAAGCCCCAAGCCCAATGTGGGTTTTTTTTGTGTGTGAAATAGCAAATTATTTTTTATAATCTGATTGGCATAGATTGGCTTAATCTGTATCAATTTGTATATAAAGATCTATACAATAAAGGACACTTTCTCAGGGACTAACTTTATGTCACCTTTTAGAGTCTTACACCTCCATAGAAATGGCTTTTGTCGTGGAAAGTCATGGGAAATGTTATCCAAATGAAAAATACAGAGGGCTGTCAGATAGGTGCTTTGAACATCCAAGTGTTTCTTTACCCATGAAACTAAAGTAATGGGCAGAGACTAGATGTAGCAGACAGAGGTTTATGCAGAGGCATTTACTACATTTCTCTCATGAACTTTTTTTGTCATTTGCAATGCACTTAATGGTGTATTGCCTTCTCACTACTATATGGATACGTCAGAAGATATAATACTACCATGGTATATGCACCATATATAGTGTACTATATTGTAGTGTTTCTTATAAAATAAAATAATAGTAACGTAAAATGATAGTGTCAGAGATGACTTCAGACCTTCAAGCACCTTCAAGGAACTTGTTTAATATTTTTTCTTTCTGGATGTATATGTAAGCTAATACAGAAAGATGGCTCAAAGGTGGTTACGATTCTATTTTTGACCAGAACTAGATTTCCTTTTGTATGCAGTTAGAATGCTGTATTTTGAAGCAGGTATGGTCTCTAAAATGTTGTAATTTTAAATACAGGTATTAGAGAGTTAAAATAGAAGTTTATTTACCACTAAGGTGAAACTCCTAATTTCTCAGTCGCTCAGAGGTGAGCTGATGGTGGAAGGAAAATGGGAAGGACATGGATAATCCACTGGTTATCAGAAAGGGTGTATTGTCTAGACCAAAAACTCAGGCAAACAGAAGGCAAGTCTGACAGTACCAGTAGCATCAAAAAGTGTCTGCATTGTTGTGCTCTCTTGCAAGTTAAAATCTTTCCAGGAACACTTTATGTCTACTCCTGCCCTTGAGGTCGGTAGGGTTCTCCTTTGCAGTTTTCCTGCTCGGCTTCCTTCAGGTCTGTTTTGGAGGCTGAACCTGGATCTTTTGACATCAGAAGTATAAGTTCACTAGTTGATAGAAGAGCAATTACATCAGCAGGTCACAGTGCTAGGCCCTTGCACCAATTCATCTGCCAGCAGTAGAAAACTTCTCCATTATCTTTCTATTTTAGGAATGCCTGGGATGTCTTTTTTGAGAATGTAGGTTTTGATTTTGATCTGAAAATATTTTCTGAGCGATTTGATGTGGTTTTAAAATTGAAGTGTTTTCAGTCAAGCTCTTTCCCAAAGGGGAGTCTTTTCCCTAGTTGCTCTCTGCTGCTTTGGGAGCAATTTCAGTGCAAGTGAGGTGTACCATGGGCAGAAGCTGTCCTTCCCACAAGCTGCTGTTCAGTTGTTGTTCACTGGCTGCTGGCTGGATCGCAGAGATCTAAGTCCAGACATACTGATGATGTGGAACTAAAGCTGATTTTCAAGATTTTTCTCATCCTGCTATTTTGCTGTAATGTAACCTTAATTTTAGTAAATGTATAAGAAAGACAAATTCTTTTGTAAAGTGGAAATTATACTAAAACTTAGATCATAGGTTTTGGTAGAAGATAGAAGAGTGGTTTTGGCAGACATTGTAGCATAATAGGACCTCACAGATTCATCATGTCTATGCTCTGTTCTCAAGGCATAAGTTATTTATCAACCACAACAATCTTTGTGCTGATTTTTTTTAAGCTGGCCCATTAATAATAATTTCATTACATGTTATGGGATTCTGGCATAATTTTGTATTTGCACAGTCTGTTAAAGTCCATGTACGCATTTGCTTTCAAGATGGATGATTTAAAATACAAAGTTTAGTGTGTTTGCTCAGGCATTAAGAAATGCAAAATGACGTATAATGTTTGACAACTAAGAGAACACTGTCACAAAATTAAACAATAATAACTTAAAATGCAATAGGAAATATGATCCAAAACATTCTCCTCTTCTTGCAGAAAGACGGATGATCCTGTCTAGGAAACCATGTAAAAATAATCTTTGTATGAAGGAATTTGTTCCACATAACCATAATTTACTTTTACCCTGACAAGTTCTTTGAAGAAGCCTATTTTAATGGCTGTTGAAAATCTATTGAAGATATGGAAGATAATCAGCATTAACAAACTTGCCTCCTCTGTACTTTTGTAGGAATGTCAAATACAATCTTAATTTGCCACAGGCATTGTATGTTTATTAAAAGTGACATTTTCCCATTTTCCTCCAAGCAGATGGTTCACATGTGCAAAGAAAACTAAGAGAACAAAGACTGTATGTAATGCCTTAATGCTCCTCAACTGCAATATTTCTGAATTTTCTTAAAGTGAAGACCTGAAACAGACTCTTCCAATTGCTACCTTTGTGGCAAAAGTTTTTAATTAACGCAACATGAACTGCCTGCATAATTCTTGGGTATCTAATTTTCAGACCAAGCACTTCATCTGTTTGTTTATGTGTAGGCATATACATATGTGTAGAAATATACGTTTACAAACTTCGCACATGCTTTACAGTATTTTTTTCCACAAAAGGCACATTTGCTTACCCCAGAATGGGTTAAATTTATATTACAGCCTATTTCCGTCTTTTGTCATTAAGACCAGATGTAATGTATATTAAGCTTGATCATTTTATCCTGGACATTTGCTTTACAAATTTAATTTAATACAGACAGGTTTTTTTGAGCTACACTACGTAAAGTCTTATGCACATGCAAGAGGAATTAGTGAGATTAGTGTCTGTGAGCACTTTGCAGGGGATTCAACATACAGCAATAATTCGGGTAACAATGCCTTATGAAGTCAATGGTAGTAAGAATTTTTAACATAAATTTAAGCTGATGCATCATTCCAAGAAGAAAAACTTTTTGGACTTTTGACCCAGTAAGTATTGCTGGCAGATCATAAATGTTTGGTTAACACCTCCTTCTAGAAAATCCATTCATCTATCTGGGAAGAGTTTGCCAAAAGTGCATATAGCCAGATTAGCCTCTCACATGGCTGGCTAAGTGTAAACAAAGGACTTAATTCTAGCCTGTAGGTTATGCATCAGAGCTAAAATGTTCAAATACAAGACCTTAATTTCTTTATCTCTTTCCTAACTAATCTCATGTTGTGTCCACATCAAGTGCATGTGTCTAAGGAATATCAGGAGTATTGATAATTAGTTTTTTCCTTGGATATCTTCAAGTGAGTATCAGCAAAATCAATCAGAAACTTTAATTTCTTGGTAAAACTGTGAGTAGTGCATAAGCTCTTCGCAGAATCAAGAACTTGCTCTTTTGATTTTCATACATTCATTTGAAATGCTTTATTTGCTTCAAAAGGATTAATCTTAATAGCTTTAAAAATGAAAGCCTAAAACTAGCAGGAATTGTTGGCTTAGGATCTACAACAGGGAATTAGTGGCTTCCCACTCACCACTAATGAGTGGATTTTTTTTAAGCTCTGTTTATTTATGAGCACTGTTGAATACAAATTCTTTTTAAATAAGTTATTTTAGGGAACCTGCTCTACTAGACTTATAAAAATATTCAACAACCATATTAACAAAATGCCATTTGCCCAAATGGCAGCATAACCTCATCTCCCATTAAAAACAATGCAGCATGCTTAAAGAAGAAAATATCCAGATTATTAGTAATTATAGAGGTCTGAAAAGTTACCTCCAAAAATGAATCTTTTCTTAGCATCAGGTACTTTTGGGGCAACCTAAGATACAAGTACATACTGTCACGCACTGTCATTCTGTAGTCAGTATACTACATAAACATTCCAGAGAATTCATATTTAAGTTGGTCAGTAAAGCGACTTGCTGATATTGAAGACTGCATGCCTTTACAATATTAGGAGATAAAAAATATTCAGTTATCTGGGATAGCATAAGTGTTCTGTAAAAGCTTCCCCTGTTACATCAGTGTTACCGCTTTTCCATGCTGGCAAAAAGAAAAGAAATTTGAACAGAATAAAAGCAGACTAATAGTGGGGTGAATCACATCCTGTATTTTAATATGAGGACAGAAGTAAAAAAAATTTTGTTTCTTGGGTTTTGGAAATTGACCAGTAACACTCTTAGTAGGGTTTTCTTCCGGATTTCCTATTTAGTATCCACAATGAGTAAGAGAAAACTATTTAGCCAAGCTTAAGGGGTTTTTTTGGTTCTTCCACAACCTCGCTTATTGTTTTAAAATTTTATTTTTTGTCACTGTTATGAAACGAAATTTTCTTTTTCCTGTAATGTTCTCATCTTCTGGACTTCATGCTTTTTCCCTCTTCATGTTCTTCTGCTTTTATGTTTTTGATCATGATGTTCTTTTCCACTGCTTGCTTTCTTGTGCTGCAACACTGGTGTGTGCTGTTTCTGGCGTGCAGCGCGCTATAATGAGCGTTTCTGGGTAGTGCTGGTCAACGGGGACACTCTCAGCTAACGCAGGAGGCCAAACAGCTGTGTGAGTAGCAGGTCAACTCGGTTAAGCCGATCCCCAAGCAGTCAGCCACTTCACTTGCCCCTTTAGTGGACGTGTTTTAGAGTTAGGCTGGGATCCTTGAATAAGGGCTTGCCTGCATCTTCTTTACATACCTAACAATCTCCTGAAAAACAAATTTCTTTTCACTGGGAAGCAGAACTGCACAGCTCTGGCCATCTGCTGCTGCTTAGCAGGGGAGCGATTCTGGTCCTGGAACAGCGTACCAGAAAGGTCAACTCATTTTAGTTGCTTAAATTGCGCCGTTGACAGGTTGACCTGTAATTGTCGTCTTCTGCTGTAACAAATTAAAACTCAGTTACAGGGGGTAATGATTTGCTCCATTATCTGTAAGATGGAGGTGGGAGAATTTACTGCGTTCCCGTTCTGTACTAGAATTGCCCATCAGATTAATTTGGGGGAAAAAAATTACACTGTGATAAAATGTAGCATTAAGTGATTTGTACTCCAGCTCCTGCATCATCCAAGTGGAGATCTTATTTTGCATTTCTGAAGTG
>Ga0181612_136986_pt1 | contig 18075 bp, 11 predicted proteins | sample HoacroProtozoa21_FD_119630 | JGI IMG/M metagenome (GOLD analysis project Ga0181612, IMG submission 119630) | Hoatzin crop microbial communities from Cojedes, Venezuel. Combined Assembly of Gp0051906, Gp0051904, Gp0051908
ATATTGAACTGAGTGTTTAATAAGGTTTAAAAGCTGATGACTCACCAATTACACTTTTTCAAAGGGAAATCAGCAAAAATCAGACTTTCTTTTTTCTCACACACTGTTCAAGTCAATTTTCAACATATACAAAACCCCTACTGAACTCCTCCATCCGCCTCCCGCCTCAGCTAATCTTTGTTCCATGTCAAACAATTTGACAGATAAGAAATTCGGAAATGCTGATTCCCTCCCACCCCCGGCCCCCTTTAACAAACATCTCTGATACTAAAGCATTTGAGGTAGTTTTAAACTTTGAGATTAACTGATCGGTGTTTACAAGACCTTGTTTAAGTCTGATGATTCCTGAACTGTTTCACAGTCTTTGCATTCTGAGTCTGCTCAGTGCTTGCACACATTTCAGAGAGCTCATGCCTGCCTCCCAACACCAATTCCTCTGGGCTTTCATAAGGCATACATTCTGTAGTACCATGGGTTTAGTTTTCAGGTTTCTGCAGCATAACACACAACAAGTTCAAATAATAAATACAGTTCCAGGCAGACAATAAAAAACATTCCTTAAAATAAGTAGTAACAAAGAACGTTTAAATTAACCCTAAAAGTTCCAGTTAACTTTACCCACCTATAAGGGGATGTGTCCATCAGTTGGTTACATGCTCATTTTAAGCCACTATGCTTCCTCCAACCTTAGAAAGTAAACTAGTGACTTGAAAGCAGATGAAGGGTGCCTTTACACACTTGTCCATTTCTTACACATCATTCTTGCACATCTTACACCTACCTACGTGTCATTGCTACTGCACTTCCTTGTCTATGACAGCATACTACAGCATTTTAATTTTTATTTTTAATTTAACATGGTTTTCTATTTTTATTCTGTAATGACAAGTGCCTGAGTTGAACATGGCCAAGTTTTGGTTTTATTTTCCTTCCTCACTTCAGAGTGACCAAGAAGCAAGGAGATACACAGGGCATGAAACACCTAGCACCAAAGCCAGGTTTGAGTTTTGGGTGACAGGAATAGCTTGTAAGGAGATAATGCAGGCAAACCTGACTGAAGGTACCTCCACTGGCCAAATGATAAATTATTTAAAAGTAAACTCTCAATAACAAAAGCAAATAAAATGTCTGTCCCTTAAAGGTTCCCAAACTGACAAGAAATCACACAGGCTCACACAGGGACGTGCATCCGTTCTTCCAGTCTCTCTCCACATTGCAGTCAAGGAGAACCCTGCTCCCTCTTTGGAAGTGCTAATTAGAAAACCCACGCAGTAGCCAAAAAAAGGAGCATAACTATGGAGCAACATCACGGTGGTCTGGACATCTAGAGGGCAGGGCCATGCTGTATTAGAGAGCAGCCAGGAAGTAACAGCTTGCTGAAGGGCCGCGTGTGGGAGACATCTGATCCCTTGCACCAGTGGTTAGTGCTGTTTACTGGAACCCAAATCCATGAGTGGTCTGAGACTGTTTCTATCCTGCCTGCTTTGGATGACCCAGACTAAGAAGGAGCAAATTCCTGTTCAGAGGTATTTTTAAAGGTTCGACTTCATAAACAGGCTGAAAATGATAGCCTGCTCAACCCTCAAAGGATTAGATCAGCAGAGCAAAAATGTAGCACAGAAAAAGGTATTTTCATAGCTGCACGTAATCCACTGACACACACAGACAGCTTTACAATCAGTCTCTGCATCTTACAGAGCGTACTTTCACAGCTGCTGGGACAATCCTCCCATACTACACAGAAGGCACAGGACGGTGATGGTTCAGAAAAACACCACAAACATATCACACTAGTATCTACAAGTACACATGCTCCACTGAAGTGGAAACAAATCACTTCGGCAATGTAAAAATCACACTGGTTTTCAGAAGGTCCAATAGCATAAAAGCACTTAACATGTTCAGAAACAAGACACTGGGACAGTCCATGAGAGACAAAACCAGACCTCAGCATACGTCAAGCTCTTACATCCTCACTCACTCCCACCTCTGTACCCCACGATGATTTGGAGCCTGCACCTGTAACTGGCTCCCCTTGGAGAAGGCAATACTGAGCACCCCACTGACCCGTTTTACATGACTAAACACTTCAAAGCACCAGCTTCAGAAAGAGAAGGAAGAACACACAGCAAGCCATGTGACCCTTAAGCATCAGAGTAGTGTGATTATGTTCAACACTAAGTTTTTGCAAAAAAGCATCAAGTCTTAAACATACAGACAGGGCTGCAAGTTCTACAGGTTAGAGGCCCTAAAGCTCACCTCTCTTTCACAGCCTACATAGGACCAGGACAGACTCTCAATATGGATGATGCAACTAAAAACACAAGGACTTGAGAAGCAAGGCTGCTACTCCTACAAATAAGTTTTTGTTCCAATTGCAATTACTGTTTGCGGATGTGTAAAGCAAGTATGGAGGTGCTCCCTCTCCCCTGCCCTGCTGATACACTTAAACACAAACTTATACCAGCAGAGAATGAGATCCATAAACCGCCCTTTCTATCTTTCCAGAGCTGAAACAAGCAAAAAGTCCCTCCTTCATTCTAAAATTGGCCACACATGTTCTTGCATCCCCTCAGAATACGAATAATAGCCTGAAAAACCTTTCACAGGCAGAATGTCTCCATAAAAGTTAATAAGCTGTTAGGCAATACTGGTTATCAGTCTCCACCTCGTGGTGAAAGAATATTCTGCAGCAGCACTTGGAGATGCTTTGAGGATCACCACCCCATCCCGAGGGAACAAGCAGGTGTCTTAGAGCAGCATGCCAAAAACATAGTTGTTTTTATAATCTCAGATGATAAGCATACCTAGATAAATTATATTTATCTAGAAAAAAAGGTAGCTTTTACCTAATTTTTATTAGAGTGCATAATATACTCCTGTATTTCATAGTCAATTAGCAAACCTATGGAAACACTAATCATGACTTGCTTAGAAACACCTAGCCAAAAACCCCCACCTAAACCCATCACACCTCCATTTTTAAATCTCACTTCTCCTTTATAGAGTCTGACTTTTGCCAAAGTTTAAAAGAAAGCCTCCTCTTAATCCTCTCCATAGCACACCTCCTTGCTCTGTTATGTAACTGTTGCTTTCAGAGCTCAGATCTGACGTGCTCCTGAAATTACGAGAATGGCCCTTAGGATTTTGAGCTGGCTTTGCATCAGAACTTCTTATTGCCTGATTGCTTCTGGCCAGATCTCAAGTAAAGTCAGGCACACAGATCTGGGAAAGCAAGCCATACATGGCGTGTCACGCTTGAGTAAGAATTACTATAATCACCAGAACTCAAAGTAATTCATGACCTGTAAATGCTGTAGTACATACTACAAGCATGAGCACCTGGGGAGGGAAAACAGACTACTGACAAGCGCAAATACTGCTGTAGCTGTACAAACACATGTCTGATTTATGTTCATGAGGTGAGCCGCAAACAGAAACCACCCCACAAGAAAACATGATTTCACAATAATGTATTAACAGATCAGTCAGTGAAACTTCACTTTTGTTAAGTTTGCTCTCAGCTTGACATTAGTGCAGTTCTATCTACACTAGGATTAACTGCTTTTATTAAGCGTTCCCAGGAAGAGTTTTGTTTTTGAAAAAAATTTAGGAAATTACTATAAACACTGAATAGGTAACTGCAAATTGTTGATCCAGGAGCACTTCTCAGCTCTTGGGTCCGGGTGCATGCCCCCTTCTTAATGCACTTTGGTATTCATTGAAATAAAGGATATGAATCAAAAGCAGCTATAAACATAAGCAACTTTCCTCAAAAATTTTCTTTTCTTTGTAATGTGCATAACCATCCTAAAAATACACTATCTGTGTTAAGGCCTGCAAGATCTAACCGAAATCAAATTGGCCTGCCAATATTCTTCAGCAAGCACATCAACTGTGCAGCACCAGACAAGACTCACAGCAATGGCACCATCCATTTTGTCATCTCCTGCAGATGAAAAAGACAGACATCATGCCATCTGCACAATGCAATTATGTAAAAAACAGGCATTTCTGTGCACTGAAGCTTTGATGACCTGGATGGATTTTAAGTCAATTAATCAAAAATGTCATTATGTAACTAGTAGGATATTAGGAGCTTTTTTCTAGTTAATGCACATGAAATTATGAAACATTAACAACTAAGAGATAGGAAAAAAATCTGAAAGTTGAGAGCTATATCAGAGCACCACAACAAGTTTCACTTAATTCTCAGTTAGGCTGCAAACAGTAAAACAGAACTCTACAGCAAAGTATCCGGAACAGGAGCACAAGATGTTATGCTGCAGCCTACAGTACGTAGCATCTTCTTTTAGCACTGCATGTCCTGCCATCATTATTTGTATTGCTTCCACGTTATCAACCTACTAGCAATTGCTTTGATTTCCAGAACATCTCTAACTATTTCAAAGACCATTTTCCAGACAACACTTCTGGACTCTGGAGCTCTAGACCCTGCCTGCTGACAGCAGTCCTGACCAACACTTGTAGCAGTTTGCTCCTAGTAATAACAGAAAGCTGTAGTATGCTGCGTACTGTAAAACACCTCAAAATCATGTGCTGAAGACAACATTTTCCAAAACTTGTGCAGAGCTCAATGAAGAGGTGATGAGTATTTCCATTTGTTTCTCCTGGCAGTGACTTTTAGGGACTCAGGCAGCGATACAATATGTAAAAGGCTGGCATCCTGTGAACAGAAATCCGCTTTTGGTTGAGCGTTGAAATAAATTACATTCTACCAAGATGCACAAGGTAACCCTTGCAAGCAGAAAAGCAGAACTGGACAGGCTACAAACTACAGAGGACAGAAGTGTCTAACGTTCGTACAACACAATGCAACAGCAACAGCAGCTATACTGGCCCATAGCCAACAGGACAATGACCCTTTAGTATGCCCCTTCCTATGAGAGATTTCCTCATCTTAGCAAAAGTCAGGCTGTAACAAATACACGGATATCTCCCCAGTTGCTTTTCTTGATGATATTTAACATATCTAGTGTTTTAGAGAACCAAAATGCACTTCAAGAAAGCCCACGGTAGGGAGACGCACGCAGTCCTGGATTTTATAAACGCAACTACCTTAAAAGGCATGTGATTCCTTCAGCGAGTGAAGTACAGCCTGCTACCTAAGATAAGCATCCTGGAAGTAGACACTTGGAACAAAAGTAACTTACATTTTTGAAGTTAATACACTGAGCTAAATAAAACCTGGCATTTAACAGCTAATGCATCAGAGCATTCAAACCATTTATGAGTTCCCAGTGTGACTAAGCTCAGCTACCAAAGTCAGCAGTGGTGATGCTTGCACTTTCGTCCATAGTCTAACCCAAACATTTGGATATCCAGCTTCAATTAGTTTAATTCAAAACCTAATTTAAAGAAAGTTATAGACAGCTGATTTTATTTAAAGCACCCCTAGAAGTCTGTTCTTGCTATGATCGGGTTACTGAGTTTTCTGGGGTTTTTTTCTTTTGTTTTTGGTTTTAATCAGGCCCAACTGGGAAGAGGCCACAAGGACCATCAAATGGGCTGGGCAGTGTATCAATAAATATATCAAAAACTGATAGCTGTTTGTCCCAATATTAATTTTCCTTTTTTCAACACACTAAGGAAGACTAAGCTGCCAGAGTACACTGTTTCTATACTCCAGCCCTTTGACTGCCTACCAGTTAGCCACCAGCCCAAATTCAAGCTACTTCTATTTTAATGTTGTTTCTTTCCTATCCTGCCATGTCCCACCTTGTTGCTTTGAGACTGTGAAACTGATATTGCACAGTTTCACGACGGCTTAAACCCGCCAGGGACTGTTCAGCACTGCTGTCCTTTCTTCCTGCACAGAGATGCTGGAGAGCCAGGTTACCTCCTGCCATCAGGACAGGACAAGCAGTAGAGCTGCACCAGTCTCAACCTCTGCCGGTTTCAGCAGATACAGAATCTCCCTGTACTCTGACTGCAGCACAGCCATCACTCCAGCTTTCAGCACAAGCCCAGAGTCCTTCTACAAAGCCTGACACATACCTGTCCACAGACATACATTCACATACGTTCTAATAAAGTCAGCTAGTCTCACTCTGTATGTTACAAGTATCACAACTGCAACAAATGCTTGCTCTGTCCAGAAGATGTAGTGTCCTTTCAAGATCAAAGTCTGTCATAAATATTTCCACTATTAATAGAAAAGCCATTAAGATTTACAATTACCATATTAGTCATGGCTTACGTTTCAACCACAAGATAATTTATCTTGCCCATACAACCACAGTATTTTAAAATAAAGCAGCACATTAAAGTTGCCACAAACCTCATTCTGTGAGTTTTGCATTTCTTTGTATACCTGTCCAATTTTACAGCAAACCAGTTCCTTTACACACCTCAGAAACTCCACACTGATAGGAAGAGTTCAAATGCACAATTTTAGCTAGGTTATTTGAGTTTAACAAGATTGTTTCAAAATGCTGTACACTTAGATGCTCCACACATCAGAAGACTAGCTAGGGTATGGGCATCACAAAAGAAATACAACTACAGAGACTTGTACTCCACTCAACCATCTGCTGGGTCTTGTCACATTTTTGTACAATCCCATGCAGCTTTGTGGTCTTCCGAATTCAGGATTGCATACAAAAAGTATCTTCAGATGAAAGAAACACCACAATTACATTATCCATGATGTGGCTATACTATAGCAAGTATACAAATCCAAAACTATTTATTTTTTAATAATGCTGCATTAAAAACTTCATACACAAGGACAAAATCTTATTTGTGACTAAATAAAATACTTCAAAGTGTCAAACATTACAACAAAACATATTCAGATGTTCAAAATCCGTTTTGCAGAAGCCAAACCAGTGGCTTGCATTAGGAGTGAAGAGAAAGCAAAAAGAGTATTTACTGCCAAATGACTGATTTGCTCGTCCCATTCCACCTATGTCAAATTCTTACACCTTTATGGATGACAAATTTTCATGTCTTACACTCTACAGCTGGAGACATTAGCTTAAAAACCATGTATCTGTTTATAAAGTACGTCTGTTCTGCTTTTCCTAGAATTGCTTACAGCTAAAATACTCTGTAGTATGCCTACCTGATTCTTGAAATTATGCTTTTAAATGCAAAGACATAAATGCTACAAATGCAGATGAAATAATTAAAAAAGACTAGTCAGTTAGCAAAGCCCAAATTTAATGCAAAAATCCCTAATGAGTCATTAGAAGAAGAAAAACAGCTTCCTATTAGATCTTTAGTTAGTTGGTTTGGTTTTGTCCCCCTTTTTTAACCTGAAAAATGCGTATTGCTATATATGTATTGCAATCTGCGTTTCTGCATCTGGATATCATACCTGTGTGAAGTATTTTCCACCTGGTTTCAGGACTTTCATCGAGAGGTCAAGAATCAACCGCAAAAATTCCCATGTGGAATCTACAGAGTACGATTTAAAAACAGAACAACATATTACTGGTTTGTTCGCTATTACATAGTTAAGACTTGCAACATATCTACTGCTAAAAAGTAGCTATCCTACATCTCAAAAAAAGAAAGAAAAAACCCTATAAAACCCCCAAACAACCCCCACACAATAGCAATTATGGCAGAAGTATCTCTGTTTTTCTTCACAGTAATCTTCCACACGCTTGCAAGAAACTATAAAGTAGGGAGAAGTCTACTGAAGTGTGAATGAACTCCCCAAATACTTTCTCAAGAGTTACACAAGTTCATATTATTCTAGAATGAAAGGACAGTTTTTAAAAGTCCTAGGCACTTGCAAATTTATTCTAACATTCAAGAAAAATGCAGAAAGAACAGATATGTTACTATCATTCTTTGCCTCTCAGCTTTGCTACTAAAAAGGCAAGAATCACAAAGGGTTTTTGTTGCTAATTGACAACTATTATGCAGAGGATGGGCAGAAATATGGAAAATCCTCAGAAGTTCAGGAAAATAAATTAGAAGGTTAACCTTCTTCTGGAGACGTAGAGATTGGAACAGCCGTCAGATCATTAATTACATAATCAAACATCCTTCCTTCTTTGGCATACCTCTTCAGTACAGGAATACAGTCTTCAATTAGAACCTGTAAGAACGAAATACTGTAGCTAGCCCTCAAAATACGTTAAAACCAACCCGGTAAAAAGAACAAATGCAGATTCACAGGAATTAAGAGGAGGGGAAAAGTACAAAATTAAATATGCATTTAACTTTAGGATCCATTTTCAATTTTTTACACCACACGAAAAGGAGGAAAAGTTGTAGGAATTACGACAATGATCACATAGGCACTACAAGCACTGAATTTCCTAGCTCTGTCACAGATCACCTGGGCGACCGCTATTCTACCTACCAAATGGTAAGGACAGTTAGTAGTCCCCCAACATAGGAGTAAAATAACGTATTTGTACGAACAGCCACTGACTCATGCAAAGTAACACATCTGAATTTTTGCATGCTTTTTTTAGCTCACACCTGTAAACTAGTATCTGTGAGAGCCTTAAGGAGCAGCAATGAAAAAAGAAAGCAAAGATTTCCACTGACGACGTCCAGTTACATCTGGACTAGTTTGCAAGCTGTGTCAGATGCAACAAGAAAGACCTTAACTACAGGGATGCATGAATTTTTTATTTTTAATACACTAGTAGTGTAATATTAAGATATTTCACCTGCAAATTATTTTTAAAATGTGTATTACAAATTCAGATAGTCTCAACAGTACAGGACAACTCACTTAAATACATGTTTCTTCTATCTCTTCATCAGTTTAAGGAATGATGTTTAACACTGCATCTTTAATGCTATTTCCTCTTTATTTGTAAGCTATGGCAATAAACATTCTCCTATTTCACATTCCTTAAAAGCTGCGTAAATTATTTTTAAAATAATTTACAGATTGCAAGTTAAAATACTTTTATGCTAATGTATACTTCTAACACAAATCCCACTGCCAGCTACTAAAATTTAGAAGTATTATAAGAAAGGAAAAAATCCATCCTGAAGCTAAGAAAAATCAGATAACTTTCCCCCAAAACCTTGCCATAACAGTCTTCCAGGCTAGGTACAACTGTATTTTAAATATTACTCCTAATGAAAGAAAAAAAAAAAAAAAAAAATTACCTGGTAGCACTCTCCTTTCAGATTGTCTAAGACATCTCCGCATGTTTTACGCATGTACTTTTTACACCCGTCGATCACCATTTGGTCAATGTTTGAAGCTGGTTAAGGTACTCTACACTCCACAAATACAGGTAACAGTTTCTATTTCTTCAGGAAGAAATTCTCAAAAATGTAACATTCACAAAGGAATAGTAAGATGTGCATCTTGGTATACACATTGCAATAGCCGACCTTAGGTATTCGTCTCCAAATTCAGTCAGAGATTTAAGAAGTGCTTATTGTTGTTTTCAACCAGTATTTCCGGTACCTTAGGTTACCATTACGGTGAAAGCTTGAAATGTGAACACAGGATAGTGTATTTAAAAACCCCATAAAGCTACCGTAGAATAAGACTTTAACCTACATTTTTAAAACAATTATTTTTAGTTTCTAGCAAGGAGACCCCAAAACCTAGGATGATCAACATTTCATATGGCTAACAGTGGTTTACACTACAAACCATTTGAACTACAACATTGGAAACTTGATTTGTACTGGTATTTTTAAGACAGGGCAAGAGCTGGTCATTCTGTCACCAGCACAATTCACCAAGTCCTGACATTCCTACTGATTAAACTTCTTTGCTTCTAGGGATTAGGGTTCTTCTCTTTTTTCTAAATAAAGCCATAAAAAACAAGAAGGCAGAACTCAGCCCAAACCACTGACTTCACAAACCTGTCTTCTGTTATCAGAGAAGATATCAATCTGATGACAGAAGTTGTCCTTTCCAGTTCTGTGTAAATTGCCACTCAAGAGCTCTAGTACGGATTGGGAACTTCAAAGCACGTGCTGCATAATGATGCACAAATATATTGTCACTGGGTCTCTCTAAGCTGACAAAAAAAAAAATTTCATTTTAGACCGTATCTTCTCATGCAAATCAGAATCTGATAGTTAATTGTGCTTAATGCTAACACGTCAGCAGAAAATGCAGGCTGAAAAATTATGAAATAAATAATCAGTCATTTGTCAAAGGATATCTCTACCATAGTAACCATCTTTGGCTTCAGTTTGACTATCTCATATAGTATACCTCCATCACCACCTCCTAGGATTAGCACTTCCTTCCCAGTGTAGTCTTCCCTTCCACTGCCCATTATGGCTTGAGTATATGCCAGGTCACTCTCTGCCAGATCTGAATGGAAGGAAGAGAAAGAGTTGGACAAAAACATTACATCTTTAATTCTTCTCATTCATTGGTATGGATTTGGTATTAATCCAAAAGTGATATAATATAAACCAAAGCAAGAGCATCTACAGAAACAACCTAACTCTCAGAGACAGAGGTAACAGAAGGCCAGTGATTTACCAAAGCTAACAAGATCCTACTCACGATTTCTCTAGTTCTCAATGCAAACACAGAGACTGCTACACCAGCATTGGGAAGTACTGTGTGCCAAGAGAAGCAAAGTTACAGAGCAAAATTGTCAGTATTTAGGGCTTGATGTCCACACCTGATACTTTTGTGGGTTTTTACCTCAGACTAGTGCTTCAACAGACAAATCAGGAGATTTTTGAAAGCGCACTCTGGACCCCAAAGTAAAAGAGTAACCTAGATGCACCCCAGTGAATCCCTGCACAGAGGCGTAAGAACAGCTGTTAACACCTAACTGCAGAAGAGCCCTGATGTGTGACTCCTGCTGACTTGTTCACCATTAGCTTCAAAGCAGGCAATAACGTTCCTAAGCTGTAATGACAGATCTGAGCTTTGTGCAGCAGCACACCAGGCCATAGCCTACCACTCTGACTGGCAATCAGCACTTAGCTTGTAAGTGCACCATAACAAAATGGCACAGAGCAGTATTTTAAAATCCCATGGAAGGTAAGAAAGTAATGGCACACTTCACTTTGAGGCATGCTGTGTCAACATTCAAGCAAAACCTCATCTCCATACGAAACTCCGATGAAAATTTCTGGCTAGAAGTATGGAACACCTAATTTGTTGATTTCAAATACAATTGTAACTGAATTAGAAAATACCTCGCTAATGAATTTAACAACAACACTTTCCAGCTGCCATCGGTACAGAAGTCCCCCTGACAGTTGCAGAATGCTAACTGAACAGCTACAGGTATTTCTGGTGATTTCAAAAAGCGATAGTCAAATTACTGAATTACTCTGCCATTAGACTGAAAATAGGTATTCTATCTGTAGACAGCAACATCCCTCACTTACCTCAGTCAGGTACTTCTCAACATAAGTACTGAGAGGTTTTACAAAGCATATTCCTTGATGCCTAGATTTTCTAGCAAACAGTAGCCCGTCATCGCCCAAGTTCACTTTCAAAAACACAAATATCAGCAGACACAGAGCACCACACAAAGATCTTCCCATAAAGGCTGGGTCGCTAACTTACAGAGTTCAGCTGTACATTTTGAAGATGACAGAGTCAAAAGATGTTCACCAACAAAGCAACTAAATGGTTTAAGATACAGCTGTCCTGTATCTCACCAAGCAGGTAACTCCCTTAAAGAATCAAGGGAGCAGCAGGATTATCCCCTCCATATCAGCTCCTACTTCTTCCTGTTTCTTCCGAATTTCACTGTGTTTCGAAGAACAACAAAGCAACTTGTTTTACTGTCAAAGACAAGCCCTCAAGACATGGGACTTACAACAAACAGATAAAAGCTCCTATGAAAGAAAGCAGTAGAGTAAGCTCTGCTAGAGAACACTGACCTCTTGTTCTGCGCCCCCTTTCACAGCAAAAAAAAAAAAAAAAAACTTTGGGAAAAGAAGAAATTTTTTTGTACTCTAGATTTTACATTGGTCAGCCGTTTTGATCAAAATACTTTATAGACAGGAACAGCTATACATGTACATGCATGTGTAACTTCCTACATCAGAACCATGACCCTTAGCAATCTTTTAAAACTATGCCACAGCAAGCAGAAAACACTTCCTACAATTTCATGCAAAAGATGCTCAGATGAGATACTTACTAACATCCCCACTGAGGATAAGAATATTCCCAAACTGTTTTGAATGCAGAATTTTAATATTCTGAAAAGGTGAATCTTCATCATAAACAACTTCATCTATGTCATACTCCACCAGGCGCCCATCGGCTGTGGGCCAGTATCTATCAATGACGCCTCCTCTCAAAATGGCTGGCAATCTAGCGAGAAACAGTGAGAAAAAAGATTACAAAATATTTGAGAATGTTTACTTTTTAAAAAAATTCCCTCTAAACATCCTATGGATTCACCATGATAAATAAATAATATTTACAAGAGGGATCTAAGAAAACGTGCAAGATTTAACACTCATCGGATTTAAGAAACCTATAAGCCACATATTAAATATACATAACTTGTTGAGGCACAGACGAAACATAAACGAGTCTACAAGTATACAGTTTCTACCATGTGCGTACGAATGTATCTTCACCCTAACAGAAAGGATTTACATAACATACCAGCCTCTGCAGAAGAATCGACTTATGGCCAGAAATGGATACAATATAAAAGCAGAATGCTGGCAAAAAAAACATGACAAAACCTCTTCCTACCATTGGCTCAGCTAACAATGCCGTTTCTTTGAGATCAGCAGATCTCATCCTTGTAACGTTGTACTGAGAGACATTTTGTGTTTGTGTATGTATTTAAAAAGTGAACTACTATAGTGTTTCAAACTGAGCCAGGTCACCCTACAGCATATAAGCACAATCCTCGATATCAGCTGACAGTTTGCATTACTTTTAACAAGCGGTTCAAGCATCTGCATAGATTGTTTTGGATTTGTTGGGGGGCTTTTTGTTTCTTTTTTAAATTTCACATAGCAGTGTCTTGGTTCAAATCAGTGTCTCACCTGTAAAGACAAACGATATTTGAAATGGCAGTGAATGATCAAAATTATTGCATTCCATTTTAAGTAAAACGTGCAGGCACAGAGTTCATCAGATTTCCCACACACACTTCAGAGTGTTAAGGGTTTTTTTTTCCAGGAGCGTGTAACAGAAGACCAGACACAGACGAGCTGCTTCTAAAGGCACTAGTGACTGTCGGGGAACATTTTGCAAGCCCTTTTCTCCCTCAGCAAGCCGCAAGATGGCAGCACCCGGTGAGAGCAAGAGCACCCGCTCGCTCGGCCAAGGGAGCAGCAAGGCAGAACAACTCCTCCAGCAGCATCACTTCTAGGGGAGCTGCATGGGTGAAGCTAACACTAGGAGCATATAAAGCAAATTTTTATAAAAGAAAAAAAAAGTTGAGGGCTGAGTGACAAGATCCATGCCAGATCTCAACATCTTCCTATACTAAGGTAACAAAATTAATCTAGACCACTTCAGGCAGACTCTTTCCTGACCCACTACTAACAAGTTCCTGCCACAGGGATTCTACAAACTCCCAATATCATATTTCAGTATTCAAATATTCTCAGAGCGAGCTTTTCCGCCATATATACACACACGATTATCTACATTTGCACTCTCTTTGCCAGGTGAGGCTTTACCAGGATGACATAAAGCAAGATAACTACCTCTGTTTTTTACATACAACTATTAAACACAAACCCCCAATATTCAAGGTATAACATCACTTTTCAAATCAATGCCACTTTACTTGGTGTCTCATACAGCCTTCAGACTACTTTCTGCGATAGTGCTGTTTAGCTGTTTTCCCATTTTGTAGCTTGCTCCTTGGCTTTACTGACTAATTGATTTTACACTGCTTTTTACTTTTCTTAAACCATTTCCACTTCTGACTTGTTCTTTAAAGCACTCGCCGCACTCTTCAGCGAGTGCACACCTGCAGTAAGTGCTCCCTGGCTTCGAGGTGCCAGACAGCTGCCGGGAATTGACCCACAGAGCTGTGTCCTTCCAGACCCCAGGGGAGCTCCAGCCTGCGTGCTGTTTCAGCACAATTAGCATCCCTACAGTTTAATCTATATCCTTGTATTTAAGTTAACCAAAATGACAGAAGGCCTGCAAAGCCTCCCTCCTTCAGTTATACTAAAAAAATTTGCTGTAAAACATTTCTGCCTTCTTGGCAGGGCCCTAAGCACACAGGCTCCCCCAGGTTTTTTTGCCACCTGTGCCCAAGGCCAGTGCCATGAGGTGCAGCAGCAGCAGAGCCGTGAGAGAAAGAGCTCCAGCAAACCTTGTCAGGGCAGGGCCTCCTCCGTGGGCTTGAGCTTCTTTGTAGCTCCAGCTCTCGCCCCTGTTCCCTGCCCAACCTATACTGCAGCTCTGCCCACACCTGCCCAAGGCTTTTGCCCATCCCTGACACCCAGCTCGCTCTCAGGGCCGCCTCAGTACTACAGCCCAGCCTGGCAGTCTGGGGCTCAACCTGGTCACCATGACCAGCCCTGCTCGACTTGTCTACAAGCTATGGGATGTGGCCAGAAGGTATGGTTCACGCCCTGGCCTACTCCCCTGCCACGCTTGGCTCCTCAGCCCTTCCAGAGCAGTATGCTCTTGCTTCCTGGTTGCGTTTTCTCCCACCATTTCATGCAACCATTACAGCAAATTAAAAAAACCAATCCTTGCCCAAAATAACAACACTGAAGATAAAGCTTAACAAAATGACAAACTTCACAGTATCTTCAATTCTGCAACAAAACCATTTTAAAATATTGGGGGAAAACAAACATGCATAAATTCATACTCCAGGCTATTCATCACAGTACAGCAAAGCATAATTTGCTTATGTCTAGCAACTACGCAGACAAGTCACATACAGAAGCAGACGTACAAACTTACCGCTTCACCCTTTTTATATTACCATGAAACAATTCTTTCATTCTTTCTTCTACTTTGTTTAGAAGCTGAAAAAAATAGCAAACAGAAGAGGTGGAATTTATAGGTGATCACAAAATGTAAAATATCTGTTAAATTAGGCTACTTGGAAGGCAACAGAAAATAGCACCTGCACTGAAAGGCTTTCAAATGTAACATTAGAAGCCTATGACTAACTAGCTGGTCACCTTAGCCTCATTACTAGCAAGAATGTACATACTGTAGCAGCTGTCATCACTGCGTTTAGCTGTCCTCCAGGATAACATAGCCAGACCTTTCAGGCACAGCCATAGAGGGAACACAAAAAACCTGTAAGGTTTCATCCCCACCAAAGCAGAAGCCTAGTCCCCTGCAACATCCAGTTTCTGAAGCCTCTAAATGGGGGAAAGTGAAATTATCTTTCTTGTGGGGAAGAAGTTTAAGCACAGAGGCTCCCCATCTCTCAGATTACAGAAGGGAAAAAAGTTGTACACTAATACACCAGGTTGTGGGTTAGGCATCACTCCTCCCTCGCTGCCACGAGTGCCTGAAGAGCCCTGAGCCCTAACCAAGGCTGCTACATCTTTACAACTTTTACAGTAAATAGCGAGGCCCAGGACATGCAAAAGACAAGAGTGTGTGTGCACGTGCACACTCATGTGTATGCAACTACAACAGGTGTTACTACTCCTCATATGTAAGCATTCAGGTTTGAACTCACTTTGATACTTGAAATCTTTTACCAAGCCATACTTTGACAGACTTGAATAAGGGGGTTCCCATGCAGTTCGATAAGCCTAGTAATATAAGCATCAGTCATACCTGATCGACTTCCTCTCTTCCTTTCATATGGTCATTGTAGCTCTGCAGATCCACCAACACTAATCCATGAGGGTGAATTCTCAAATTGGCAAAACTACAAAATAAAGACAGAGACACAGTGATAATGAATTTATTATCAAAAATTGGTCTGAGGAAAAGAGTCTGAAATGAGTTATACTAAATTCAGAACACCCGTTTCTTTTTCCACATGTCTATAACTGTTGGCAGTGCCAACTCTGGTCTTCCTCTACAAGTCACTCAGCAGCAAACAGAAAGTTGCCAGAGCATGCTAGTCACTACATAAACTAAAAATCAGCAAGCAGCAAGGCAGTGAAACAGGGTGTTTAAACCAGAACAGCTATGGTATGAGGGGAAAATATATGACCTACTAGTGTCAGCTCTTTAAATAAGGCCTGCTTGAACTGGTGTGTTGTGTTGGTTTTCTTTCTTAAATTTAAATCAAGCCTCAACTAAACAACTGGACACTCTCCTTCCCCTGTATCTTCCTTCTCACAATGTTTTTTGGTTTGTTTTAAACTTTATAGCTACTATTCACATAGACAATGTTCACATTCAAAGCTGAATAAAGATTATAAATGAGAAATAATAAGTGTCCCAGAGCAACCCTAGCTTTGACTGGCAAACAAATTACAGCAGCAAATTCTCATTGATGAATACAGACGCAAGCTGGACAGAACTCCTAGTGTATGTTGTGTTTATTACACAAGCATTTAAAGACCAAAGAACAAGGTTTCGCCATGCTAGGTGTTGCGTGGACAAATATAGGACCTTCAAGAACTTGCACAAACAGCACAAAAGATGAGGACTATGAGGAAGGACACAAGAAAACAGAGTAACAGAGGCGATATCTTTTCCATACGGGGGAGGGGAGAAGACAAAGCGAAACAGAAAGGCTACAGCGGATTACGTAAAAGAAGGGAGGGGAGGCATACACTGAGAGGGCAGAGGAGGGTATGGGAACAGGAACAGCCAAGTAAAGAAAGAAGGGTATTCAGGGATGGAAGTTCATTAGCACGACACAGAAACCCCAGGTAAAGCTGTATACAGTTCTCTGAATGCCCCTTTCTTCGCTTGTCTGCTCTCATCACCCTCCTCAGCCTCAAAGGCAAAACACAAACCAACTCTTGTTGAGACAAAAAAATTTACATGACCTCCCACCTCCGCACCACTCCCACCTCTTTTATCCCTTCCAGAGCTCCTCTCCTAAACTGTCAGCCTCCAGGTGAACACCACCTCTCCCGTGGTTGGTGGGAACTCTGGCCAGCAAACATCCTTAGCTGCAGTCAGAGAGAAAATCCTGAATATTCTGTGTTATCTGAAGATTGTATTTTTTGGTAACTGCAAAGTGATCAAACGATTAAACTGACAGAAGTGGTTCAGGAATAAACCCACTGTTGCTGGCTTTGGACAGCAGTGATCTGTAGCTGTGATGTGTTTACAGTTGACAAGAGAAACCAGAGTGTCACCCACTTCTCTTCAAAAGATTAGCTTGGGAAATCTCGGGCTTTCCTGAAGACTAGGCACCGTATAGCCTTCAGGAGGAAAGACATTTCTATACAATACACACACACCCACTGTGTTTCCCCCTCCGAAGCACCCGCAGATTGTCACAGCCTTGTGGTGACCCCCTCACACCCCAGCGACTGCCCACCAGCCATCCTCCTGACAAAGCGGTTCAAGCAGGGCCAGGAAGTGAAACCACAGAACAGCCTTAAAATACGCATTTGCCCAATACCAGGAAATTACTCCTGCATAGAATAACACACACAACTTTACCCTGATGAAAGGAGGCACAGAAAATAGTCAAGGAGCAAACAAAGACACTTTTTAACTACCAGACAGAGCGCTAACAGTTAAGAGATGAGGTTTACAAGCCAATTAGAAAGTATTTTCAGTATTCAAGACATTTCTAAGGCAGCTTTTTGCTTCTCTCTACAAGCTACGTAAGAAAGCGTTTACAGAGAACCAGCAAACTCATCCCACTGCACTCCTGCCAAAACCAGAGCAAAGGAGAGGCAGCTATTCTGAACTTTGGCAGGCAAACACTTTACCTGCATGTTTTCGGATGCTGGACTCCACTCACTGGTGACCGACACAGTTCAGTACTTTTGATAGGTGGGCCACTTCATACTTTGCAGAGTGACCACAACATCTTACAGCTTAAGCTGATATTCCCACCAGTACCAGTAAGACACAAGTAGGACCGTTAAACAATTAGAAAAGAAGAAAAGAAAAAAAAAAAAAAAAAAAAGGGGGGGGAACCCTCTCCCCAAACAAAAAGGGGGCGATAAAAATTAAAAAACAAGAAGAAAAAACCAGACAAACCAACTATCATTTTTGACAATTACATCTTCTCTCTACACAAGCAGCTG
>Ga0181612_151609_pt1 | contig 18074 bp, 29 predicted proteins | sample HoacroProtozoa21_FD_119630 | JGI IMG/M metagenome (GOLD analysis project Ga0181612, IMG submission 119630) | Hoatzin crop microbial communities from Cojedes, Venezuel. Combined Assembly of Gp0051906, Gp0051904, Gp0051908
ACTAGCCTAAGTGCTTCGCGCACTACGTTATCCGAGAATACATAGTTACCTGCGGATGTTACACCTAGTCTGCAGCTCTAAGGTAAGTGATTAAACAGTCCTGAGGGGTAGGGACAGTGTTGCTTACGTTAAAACCCCGGAATAACATTGGCGAAGGTGTCACCACCGCATCGCAAGATGCGTGACTTACCCTTAACGGGTTAAACAAGCCTGCGGAAAGTTGACCCTTTCCGCAGGTCCGAACAAAAAATTTAAGTCTAATGAAAAACACCAGACAAAAAGGAAACTACAACGGCCACGTCCTTTACCAACCGTCCGGGAGGGCGGCTGAGTACGCGGGGCTGGCCTGCAACTATTTCGTAGGCTGCTCGGGAGGCTGCACCTACTGCTACCTCCAAAGGGGAGTGATGGCCCAAATCTGGAGCGACGTCCCGAGACTCAAGAAGAGCTTCGCCGACGAAGACGCAGCCTTCGCAAGGTTCGAAAAGGAACTAAAGAAAGTGAAGGACGTGGCCAAGGAGAAGGGGATTTTCCTCTCCTTCACATCCGACCCGTGGCTCCCCGAGACGAAGGGCCTCACCCGGAGGACCGTCGCCCGTTGCCTTGAAGACGGCATAAGGGTGCAAATCCTTACCAAACAGGCCTCCATAGCAAAGGAGCTCCAAATTCCGGAAGACAGGAGGGGGCTCGTCTCCGTGGGCTTCACCCTCACGGGGAAGGACGACTTCGAAAAGGGCGGCTCGCCCAACGCCGACAGGCTGAAAGCCCTGAAGGCCATCCACGCCGAAGGTCACCCGACCTTCGTCTCCTTCGAACCCGTCTACGATTTCCAGTATGTCCTGGACACCGTCACGGACCTCGAGGAGTCCCGCTCCTGCGAACTCTACCGCATCGGCCTCCTTTCGGGGAGCATGCTCTACGCCTACTACAATTCCCTGGAACCCCAGACGCCGCTCGCGGCGAGGCTGATAACGTGTTTCAAGGGCGGTTCCTACGGCAAACTCTACCTCAAGGAATCCTTCCTCAAGTGGATGGGGATGGAAAGGGCCGACCTCACGGAAGCGACCTTCGTCCCCTGCCATTACATTCCCGAAAGGTCATAACGACATTCAAGAAAAAAAACGAAAAAACATGAAAATGGTAATCGCATACCTCTTCATCTCCGCTGTGGCGCTCGCCTTCGGGTGCGTACTGTGCTCGGCGCTCAAGGACGATGGGGAGGATACGCAAAACGAAACGGAAACAGACGATGAGAACAGATGAACTGACCCAGGCCCTCTCGGTGCTGAGGGCACGCACGGGAACCGAGGCCAAACTCGAAGTGAAGGTTGAGGTGGAAGGCGTATTCCACCGCTTCAACCTCAAGGGAATCGAGGCCGAGGTGACCTCCAACAACGAGATCGTGGTAGTCCTCGGCGCCGCCTCGGTGTGGCCCGCGGAAAACCCCAAGAAAATCCTCGAGACCGAGAAGCTCGTTAAGGAAGATGCAATCAAACGCGACTACGAAAAGAACATTTCGAAATGACAAATCTCCAAGCCATACTTGCGGTAGTGGTGATGTTCGGAGGGGTGCTGTTCTTCGGTTTCTCCCCGATCGGGGAGCCTTACGATGCCAGCGTAAACTCCAAGAAAAACTCCAAGGAAAAAGGGAAGGAAAACGAACAGGAAAAAGATGAAAAGATTTAGAATCGCCCCCTTCGCAATCCCCGCGCTCCTTGCATTCCTCGTGACGCTGGGCGTCGCCGTCCTCCCTTACGGAAAGGCCGTCGCCGCGAAGCCCGACAGGGCGTGGTGGGGGACCGGGAAACTCGTCCCTACGGGCGGGATGCTGAAGGACAGGGTCTCGGAAGTGGAACCGACCCGTTTCTCCTTCCTCCTGCGGAGGACATCCGACCCCTCGAAGGTGAACATCTACCTTTTCGACTCGGGACGTAAGAAGTTCCTTACAGCCTTCCGAGGGTATTTCACCGCCGACGGTACGCTCCACTCCTCGAAGTCCTTCCGCCAGAGGCTCCTCTTCAAGGGCCGTCCCGTGACCGCCCGCTTCTCCATCTCCTTCGCCATGAGGGCGTGGAAGGGGGAGACCGCGGCGTTCACCGCCGAAGTGAAGGCGAAGGCCATAGGGATGTGGATACCCATAGCCTCAGTAAAGGCTTCGGCGAAGGGGATCGACGAACCGAAGGGCTACAAGAAGGGAATGGAAGATTCCATCCGGCTTGACGACGAAACATTATTCCTAGATATCGAAGAGTTAAAATAAGAATCATATGGATGAGAAAACAAAAGACGAGCTCCTTGACGCGATAGTGCGCAAGGGTACAAAAGAAAGGATGCAGGCGCAGAAAGAATCCGCCGCCCAGAACAGGGAAATCCAGCACATGACCTCCGACATAAGGTCGTGGGCTTCCGACATAAGGGACATCGAAGATGTTGCCGGCGCCATCCTGGATAATATGAAAGGCTACGGACTGCTGAGGAAGTTCGAACTCTTCCCCGATGATGAGATGGGGAAGTTCGGATTCCACGTCACGGAGCCCAATGTCGGAGACATAAGAGTCAAGGTCTGCATGAGAGGGACCGGCGACACGGTACACGACTACATAATCGTGAACGACGAAGGGAAACTCGAATCCGTAAATCCGAACCACAAGGTTCCGGCCTCGTGCCTTAAGGCGTTCCACGAGAACTTCAAATCCTTCAGGGCTGAATTCATGAAGTGGGTAAGAGAAATAACCAAGTAAAACACGAACACCAAAAAAAACGAAACGAACCATGAGCAACGAACACTACCTCATTGGCCTCAAATACTCCAACGACGACTTCTACTCCTCCCTTCCGGGAGAGGTGCAGTTCTCCATCCTCCGAAACGTCACGGGCGGCATCTCCCGAGACCTTGACTGGGCCGAAGGCTTCATGCGTAGGCGCTACGAAGCGTGGGAAGGCACCCTCGGGGATCAGTACGCAATCCTTGTCTTCATTGTCGAAGGCTTCGAAGACAAGACCGATGATGAGGGCGAAAGGACCGTGAATGTAACGGGAAAGCTAATTAATGAGACTTATTCTTTCTAATGGAAAAGGAGCACAGGCCCGGCGAAAACACGCCCCTTCCCGAAGAGGTCCGCAAGACTGACCTTTCGGGACTTTCCAAGAGCAAGAAGGTTACCCTCGGTGCCGCAGTCGCGGCAGTCTTCGCCCTCGTTCTTGCAATTCTTGGAAAAGTCCTCGGAATTGACAAGTAACTATCCAAAAAAACAAAAACAGAAAATACGGAAATAACAATGCAATACGCAAAGAAGTTACCCTTCTCGCCCCTGAATACCTACCATTCTTCCTTGCAGGGCGGCCTCTCTTCGGGTCTCTCCACCGAGCACTCCCACAGGCCCGCCCTCCAGGCGTTCCTGCAGTCGCTCCTCGGCCCCGACTTCGACGTCATCAACGAGCCGAAACGCGGCTCCTGCGGGGCTCCCGACTACATAGTGCGCAAGGGCGCCGCGCCCGTCTTCTACGTGGAGGCGAAGGACGTCGGGTCTTCGGACCTGGACGGCAGGAAGGAGAACAGGGAACAGTTCGACAGGTACAAGGCCGCGCTCGCCAAGAGCGTGTACACCGACTACCTCGACTTCCACTTCTACCGTGGCGCCGACCTCGTGGACACCGTGAGGCTCTTCGAACTGAAGGGCTCCACGCTCGCGCCGCTCCAGCAGAACCTCCCGAAGTTCGAGGCTCTCGTCACCGCCTTCGCAACCCCCGACTACAACGCCATCTCCTCGGCGGAGGACCTCGCCGCCGCCATGGCGGGCCGCGCCCGCCTTCTCTCCAAGACCGTGGAGGCCATCCTCACGGAGGACGACGAGGAGGGCGACACGCTCAAGGACCAGTGGAACGTATTCCGCTCCACCCTCGTCTCCGAGATGACCGCCAAGGAGTTCTCCGAGATGTACGCACAGACCGTCGTGTACGGACTCTTCGCGGCACGCCTCTACGAGGAGCACCCCGAGACGTTCTCCCGCCAGAAGGCTTCCGTGCTCATCCCGAACTCCAACCCGTTCCTAAGGAAACTATTCCAGTCCCTCGCGGGCTTTGATATGGACTCCCGCGTCCTGTGGATAGTGGAGGATCTCTGCGAGGTGTTCCGTTATTCTGACGTTAAGGGAATCTTCGCCCAGAGGGAGGAATACAGAAAAGGCCTTCGCAACCAGGACCCCCTGGTGTCCTTCTACGAGGACTTCCTTTCCGTGTTCGACAAGAACGTCAAGAAGGAGAGGGGAGTATGGTACACGCCGCCCTCGGTCGTGGACTTCCAGGTCCGCGCTGTTGACGACATCCTGAAGACGACCTTCGGCCTCCCTTCGGGGCTCGCCGACTCTTCGAAGGTGACCATCCCCATTGACGGCAAGGACGAGACGCTCCACCGCGTACAGATTCTCGACCCCGCCACGGGCACGGCATCCTATCCTGCCGCCATCATAGAGAGGATCCACGATACTCTCGAGAAGAACGGCCAGCTGGGCGGCTGGAACGCCTACGTTTCCGGAGACCTCATACCGAGGCTGCACGGGATGGAGATCCTCATGGCCTCCTATTCCATGGCCTTCCTGAAACTCGACTTGCTTCTGAAGGAAACAGGTTACGTCCCCTCAAAGAAGGACGAGAGGCTGAACATCTACCTCACCAACTCCCTGGAGCCCTTCCACGAGAAGGAGGGCACGACCCTGTTCGCCCGCATGCTCACCCTCGAGGCGAGGGGAGCGGACAAGATCAAGAGGGACGTCCCCGTCATGGTCGCCATAGGGAACCCGCCGTATTCGGTGTCCTCCTGCAACAAGGGTGGGTGGATAACGAACCTTGTGGCGCAGTACAAGAAAGGCTTGAATGAAAAGAACATCCAGCCCCTCAGCGACGACTACATAAAGTTCCTCCGCCTCGGGCAGCACTACGTCGAGAAGAACGGGGAGGGAATCCTCGCCTACATAAATGCGAACTCCTACCTCGACGGCATCATACACCGCCAGATGAGGAAGGACCTCCTGGAGACCTTCGACGACATCTACGTCCTGAATCTCCACGGGAACTCCCGCAAGAAGGAGACCTGTCCTGACGGCTCCAAGGACGAGAACGTCTTCGACATCATGACGGGGGTGTGCATAAACATCTTCGTCAAGACCAAGAGTGCCAACCGTGACGGCCTCGCGAAAGTCCACTACAAGGACCTCTACGGACTGAGGGAGGACAAGTACGCTTTCCTCAAGAGGGAGAGCCTCGCTTCGATAGACTGGGAGGAAATCCAGCACAAGGAGCCCTCCTACTTCTTCACCCCGAAGGACTTCTCCTTGGAGGATGAGTACAACAAGGGCTTCTCCGTTGCGGAAATGTTTCTCGTGTACAACTCGGGAATCCAAACCAAGAGGGACGAACTCTTTTCCGACACCGAAAGGAAAGCCCTCGAAAACAGAATAAAAGTTCTTCTGAAAGGGAATTTCGATGAATCCTTCATAGAGAAATACAACGTGAAGGACTCATCCAGTTACAAGATAACGAGAGCCATCAAAGGAAAGACATACAAACCTGAGTGTATAAAGAAGTTTTCCTATCGTCCTTTCGAAGAAATGCTTCTCTATTACGATCCTGAAGTTTTAGGTCGTCCTGCAGAGACGACAATGCGGAATCTTCTCGACGGTAACAACGTCTCTTTCGCTTTCCGTAGAACGCAAGAAGACAACGAAGAATTCAACTGTGTATTCGCAACCAAGAACATCACAGACATAAACATCCTCCGTATGCAGTCCTACGTCTTCCCCCTCTACCTCAAGGAGGACCTTTTCGGCCAGGAGACGATGGTGCCCAACTTCGCCCCCGAGGTGAAGGAGCGCTTCGACTCCGCCCTCGGTAGGGAAGCCACCCCGGAGGAGGTCTTCCACTACATCTACGCCGTCCTCCACACGCCCTCCTACAGGGAGCGCTACAGGGAGTTCCTGAAAATCGACTTCCCGAAGATTCCGTACCCTACGGTGGAGACTTTCGGGGACGCCACGAAGTTCAGTGACCTCGTGAAACTCGGCAGGCGTCTCAGGGAACTGCACCTCATGGAGGTCCAGCTTCCCGTGGTGACCACGTTCCCCGTCACCGGCAGCGGCACGGTGGAAAGGGTGAAGGCAAAAGAGAACCCCGACGGCACGCTCGACGTCTCCATAAACTCCGACCAGCATTTCGGGAACGTCCCCAAGGCGGCGTGGGAGATGTACATCGGCGGCTACCAACCCCTCCAAAAGTGGTTGAAAGACCGCAAGGGAAGGACCCTCACCTGGGACGACATATCGCATTACCAGCAGATGGTGGCGGTGCTTGTGGAGACCGGGGAGGTGATGGAAAAGTTGGAGAACATAAATAGTTACAACAAATGTCGTAAGTAGGTTACAAATCTTACTGTAAAACGCCCGTGGGAGACTGAACACCTCCTACGGGTCCAAAATCAAAACAATATGGTCATGAACAAGTTTCGTGAAATCTACACCTTGAGAGACATCGAAAGAAACCTCTCGGCCCACAAGGACCTCCTTGTGAACATCATCACGAGATGGGTGGAGGCCGGCGGTCCCGTACTCATGAAGTTCCAAGACTCCGCAGACCCTGCGGAGTACACGGTAGTCGGCCTTCGCAAAGAAGGCTCCTCCGTAATCCTTACGGACATGGAAGGCCCGTTCATGAAACTCGAAGAACTCCCCGAAAACAGCCTCCTTGCCGCCGCAAAAATTCTCGAAAGGATGTTCGCCGACAGGGCGGAGACAGGTACCGAAGAGGTCGACACCCGCCAAGCCTCGTGCTTCAGGTGCGCCCTCGGAAAGCCTCACAAGTACGATGAGCGAAAGGAGTGCGACGTAACCTGCACCCTTGACGGGAAAACCAAGAGGAAGGACACCGCCTGCGTTTGTCCCCGCTTCGAATCCAAGGACGGTCTCCAATTCTCCTACGGGGAGGACGGCGTTCCGATAAGGAACCGCACCAGCCTCGACATTCGCACCAAGGCACAGTGGGAGGAGGTTGGGTACCGCCTCACCGAACACGCCAAAGGCGTCGGAATGCATCCCGCAGCGGAGAAGTACAGGCGCGGAATGAATACCGTCTGTACATATTATACGGTTTTGGAAACCGTGGATCCTCTGAAAGATTTCAACAAATAAAAAGATAACGGATTATGAACCCTCTCCCTTTCATCCTTCCGCTCCTTCTCCTGACCCTCTCCTGCTCCTCCACACCGGAGAAGAAGGCGGAGAGAGCCGTGGAAAGGTTCTTCGAGGGTTACCTTAATCCCTCCTCCTTCCCCGGAATCCGCTACGGTTACACGCCCGTCTCCACCATGGTAGAGAGGGCCGATACCGTACCCTTCGCGGACACCGCGGTCCTTTCAATCGGTAAGGAACTCCTCGCATGCAACAAGCGGAGGGAAGTCCTCCTGGAAGACGCCCGCATGGAAGCCCGCCTGAGGTCCAAGTCGAAGGACTGGGATGAGAGAATGCGCCACGAGAGGAACATCTCCATCCTCCTGGAGGCGGTGGAGAGGACCGACAGCGTTTCGGGTGAAATCTCCAAGAGGATGAGAAAGGAAATGCGGAAGAATTCCTTCGACGGATACCTCTGCAGGCACACCTACAAACTCGCGCCCAAGGAGAAAATCACCGAAGTCTCCACGCTCCTCCTCGACTCCCGATACGAAGTGGTCTATGTCGACTCCGAAGACGAGCCCTACGATTCGCTCGTGACCGCAATCAGAAAGGAACTCGGAAACGTTACGGACAGGGGCGGATACAACTGGAGGATAGAACGGGAGGCAGACAACGACAACTGAAAAACAAAGATTCAAAAAAAACGATATGCTGAAACAACTAAGCGACTTTGCACTACACTTCGCCAGCGGCTGGGTTCTGCTCGCCGTAGCGCTGCTCTACATCCTTACCGCCCTCTCCCTCGTGTTCGGGGCCGCAGGCGCCTTCCTAGACGGGATGATGGAGGAGTCGCGGACGCACTTCCGCCGCTTCACCAACTTCTGTATTTTCTCGCCCCTTCTCTTCGCCCTCCCCATATTCGGGGCGGTATCGGCGGGGAAATGGATACTTCTTGCAGTTTCCGCAGTCCTCGCCCTCGTTTCCTTGGCTCCCGCACGCTTCGCCGTCTTCTGTTTCGACAGGGTGTCGGATGTCATCACAGCGGGCGAACTGCTCGGGGAAGGGAAGGCCGAAATCTTCTTCGAGAAGGTGAAGGCGAAAGGGACTTCCGCAAGAAGGAACCCCCTCCTCAACAAAGAGGAGAAGGACGCCCTGAAGGCCGCGGAAACCGTAAGGGAAATCAAAAAGATCCTCGGTCTCCACGACGTGAAGGTGGAAATCCGCTCAGTGAAGGGTACCGAAGAGATACTCAAAGAAATCGAAGATATTTTAACGGATAAAAACGATAACGAAAAATGACCGAAACATTCTCCGGCGACAACTACGTCGTCAAAAAACTCATCGGCCTGAAGGCCTACTTCGAAGATAAACTCATCGAAAAGACGGGAGACGAGGCCCGCGAAGCCCTCGCAATGTACAAGGAGGTCGACGACCTCATAACTTACGCCGACCTTCTCGCCGCCGAGTGCAAGTCCTCTCAAGAGCAGGCGAAGACTCTCTTTAATGAACTTATGCTCTTGAAGGGAAAACTCAAGAAAGGGTCCCCAAAAGAAGTCTCCGCTCCCGTGGCTTCCGCAGCCCAGACGCCTCCCGCCCCCGAAGAAGGGGAACCCGGAACGGAGAAAGCCCCTTGGGAAGAGGAGAACGCCCTAGTGACTCCGGACCCCGACACCGAAGACAGGGCGTACAAGCACCCCGAACTTAGGGGCGTTCCCGCCGACACGGAAGGTATCCTCACGCAGTCGGCCCCCAAGGAAACCAAGGGGAAATACGACTTCGTGAAAGGCGACAGGGCCGCCGAGTTCGCCAAGGGACTTCCGCTGGTCTTCACCATGAAGTACCTTAGGGAGAAGGGTTTCGGAAAGGCCGAGAACCAAAGCATCGTGAACAACCTCATGAAGGAGGGCGTCATCGCGAAGAAGGCGGAGAACGTCTACTACCGCACCGACGTCCCCTACGGTGAGATTCCCTTCACCGACTTCCTGAAGGCTTCCCCGAGCATCGCCAAGAGCCACCCCGAAGAGACCGAGGCCTTCCTCTTCAAGCAGTTCGGCCACAAGATGTTCAATTCCCAGATGGTGAAGGACCTCTTCGGCGACAAGGACTTCAAGAAGAGCGCCTTCATCCTGAACAACCTCCTGGACGCGAAGGACTCCCAGTTGAGGCTTGTGGACAAGCTGTCACATACCGTGGAGTTCAAAGAGGATGCGGTGTTCACTATCAAAAGTTTCATCGAAAACGAACAATAACCCGCCCGCAGGGGGCTGACTCCTCCCTGCGGGCTCCTCTGCTTCGGGCTCCTCTGTTTCGGGGGCTGGTTTGTTTCAATTCACGTTCTCATAAGAGACCGATGTTGCAACTTACGTTGTAACAATATTTTACACTGCAAAAATAATACCATAATGCTATGAGATTCGAAACAGTTCTTATCCTCGCCCGCACGGGCCGCAAGTTCAGAAGGAAAGATTCCCCCTTCACGCTCTCTGTCGAGAACGGAGTCCTGGTCTACACCGACCCCTATGGCCGCTCGGCGAGGCTCACCTCCACCGACATAATGGCCACCGACTGGGCCATGGTGTCCTAATTCCCGCCACGCCATGAGAAACGACAGCGAATACGCCGTGGACAACCTCCGCCTCGCCAAAGCCCTCGGCGTGCGCAGGTACCCATGCGCAGGCCGAGGGCGATGGCCGAGACGGAGAAGCTGAAAACCTACGGTCTCAATCCCATTTCAATTCACGTTCCCATAAGGGACCGATGTTACAACTTACGTTGTAACAATATATTATGCTACAAAAATAATACCATAAAATAATCTTTTCCTCCTGCGGGTTTGCGTTTTCGTGGACAAAAATGGCGGATGTGGCTCCTTGAAACGACAAGACTATACAAGCGCTTCGCGGTCTTGCGTTCACTCGCCATCCATCCGCCTCACTTCGTCCTACGAAAATCGCTTCCCAGCAGGTGGGAAGGGACTATAAGAGTCTGAAAGACAATGACAATACGCTAAAATTACAAAATCTCCCCTATCAAAAGAAAGTTAACTACCCACCCCCTAAAAGGGGGTAGGCTTACAAAAGCCTATAGTTGACTAGCCTAAGTGCTTCGCGCACTACGTTATCCGAGAATACATAGTTACCTGCGGATGTTACACCTAGTCTGCAGCTCTAAGGTAAGTGATTAAACAGTTCTGAGGGGTAGGAACAGTGTTGCTTATGCAAAACCTCGGAATAACATTGGCGAAGGTGTCACCACCGTATCGCAAGATACGTGACTTACCCTTAACGGGTTAAACAAGCCTGCGGAAAGTTGACCCTTTCCGCAGGTCCTAAAACAACAAGCGCTCCTCCCACCTCTTAAAAGAAGTGGGTTTCCGCGCAAAAATATTTTTTATGAAAAACTTCAAACCCTTAACCCAGAAGGAACACGAGACCCGCGAAAAGGCCCTCCGTCAAATCGGTTGGAAAAACATGACTGACGAACAGAAGAAAGAGGACACTCTCCTCGACTGGATCGATATGATCGTCTCTTGTTTCACCTACGGCGAGGAGTATCGCCTCGAACACTACCGCGAAAGTTACGGTAAGGGTTACTTCACCCCAAAGGAGCTCGACAGGATCGCCGAAAAGCAACTGGAGTACCTCCGCACCAACGCCAAGGTAACCCACGGCGTATACACCGACAGTGAGGACTGCACCTACAACAGTGTAACATGGTAAAAACCATAAAACCCAAATCATATGTTCACAGTAAAAGATCTCAATAGGAAAGAACTCATAGAATTGAAACGGACGCTGATTCTCGACGCCAACCCCCAAGCCTCCCGGGAAGAACTCGACAACGCCGACAACCTCATCTCCGACGAAGAGGTGTACACCGCCTTCGCCGACCTTTTCTGAAAAAACAAACAAAAACACACTGAAATGTTCACGGTAAATGACCTTGAAAGGGAGCAGCTGATTGAGCTTAAGCAGCAAATGCTCACCGAATCCGACACTTCCGTCTCCTGGGGCGAACTCGCCGATGCGGACGACCTTATCCCCGACGAAGACGTATTCTCCCGCTTTGCGGGGGTAGAGTTTTCCACCGACGACTTCTTTTCACTCACAAACAAATCCTAGAGTCATGCTCACAGAAAGATACTATAAGATGGCCGACGGACTCAAGAGGTCCGTCATGAACACAATCGACGACGGCATCCGCACCGTCATGAAAAACGCGGGAATCACCCGCTTCCACTACGACCTCACCGAATGTAATCCACAGCCCACCGTGGGCGGACTCTATCTCGAATACCTCGGCCACGACGGAAAGATGCTCTCACTTGACGGGAACGAGTTCTTCGCAAAGAATTTCCCCGGCTCCCTTCAGGAGGCCCTAACGCTCCTCGAAGCCCTCGAAAAGGCGGGAATAGTGAAGGAGAAATACCAAGACAACTTCGACCCCGACAAACAGGGAATGATTAAGGACATGGGAATAAATCCCATTCCCGACTTCCCTTCGGAGGAGTTTCTGCTGGAGACCACCGACAGATACCTCAACAACACCCTGCACGGGAGCGACTCCTACCATAAGTTCGCTTCGCTCCTTTCCACTGGGATGCACCGCTACACGCAGGGCTCGTGGTGGAAGTTCCTGAAGGTCCAGATAAGGGGTTTCAAGGACAACAGGACGGACGACCGCAACGCCTGGGCCGTGAAGGAGGCTCAGCAGATGTCGGATTTCATGGACGACAACAACATCTAGATATACAATATCATGGACTATCCTAAAGTATTCGAGCCCGAAATTCAAAGGCTCGCCGAAAGCCTCGGAATCAACAAGGTCGTCTGCACCCGCGCGGGCCAAGAGAGGAGGTACGGCGATACGTACCACACCTATACAATCTACACCGGCAACGAAGACTCCGACGCCATCCTCGCCTTCGCGAAGGAACACGTCTGCAAAAACAACCAGACCTACGAAGAGTTCAGGAACGCCAAAACGATGGACGACCACTTCCGCGGATACCACACCTTCAGGAGAATCCCCGAAGGTTACAAATACGAGGTCGTGGATCCCTATTGCGATTAAAAAGAACATTATGAAGACAAAGAAATTCTCATTCGATGTCGTCATCTCACCGATGGTGAATGTCGAAATCGAACTCCCTGCAGATACCGACGTCCGCGCCCTCCCAGAGGGTGTGATGGACGTCATCCTCTCGAAAGCTTACGCGAAATTCGAGGAGAAACTTCGCCAAGAAGGCTTCAAGGACGTCTTCTTTGAGAACCTCGCCGAAGTCCGTCACTATGATGAGAAGACGGGTTACGTAGACGATAATATATTATAGCACCCCATATCATGATAATACGAAGAAAAACCTACGCGATGAAATATCGCGACGAAGCCGAAAGGCTGTACGAAAAAGTGACGCTCCTATACCTTGACGCGGTAGCCGACTATGCCGAATACCTCCACAAGAAAGGCGTGAATTCCATCGATCTCGGAACCTTCCGCCTCGAAATAGGCTCCGAATACCCCTATGTGACAGCCGTTCAGATGCCCGTCTTCAGACCTGACGGGAAGGCGGTATGGAATCACTACTCCCTTGCCGAAATGAAAACGGACGAACTCTCCGATCTTACGAACATCCTCGGGAAGAAACTGGACAAGGAGATGCTGGAAAACCTGAACAAGATTAATCCGAAACGACATGGAATACAACGATAAGATTAACGCCATCCGAAGGTCCGCCCTGGCGGACATCCGTAACATCCTTGAAGAGAACCAAGGAAGATACGCCGTCTGCCTCATGGACGAGGCCACTGAAGAGGGAATCTACTTTGAAAGCGTCGACGACGACGGCTACCTCGTCTCCCACAGCGCCTACGCCTTCAGTCTGAGGGACGGCGCCATCATCGCCCATACCTACGCCACCTGTCTTTCCGACCCCGCTTACAGCGGTGAAGAAGAAGTGAGCGTCGAATACCTCCCAGTCGAGTGGATTGTGAAGATCCTTAGCGACATCGAAAAAAGCATCGAAGACTTCTTTGAAAACCTATAAACAAAAAGGTCTTCAGTTCGTTTCCCTTAAGGAAACGTGAATTGAAATTAAACAACTTAAAACTTTCATACAATGCCAAACTGGTGCGATACAACCCTGCACATTTGTGCACCGAAGCCCATGCTCGACGAGCTTGAAGACTTCCTCAATACCGAAAACAAAGACATGCCCTGGTTCAAGGGCGAGCAGTTCCGTAGCGGAGGAGTGTGGATATACGACATTCTCAAACTCTACGGGGTTTCCGAAGAGAAAGAAAGACAAGGACGCAGCGAGATGGACGGATACTGCGACCGCGGATACCTCGTCTCTTACGACAGGTACGATGACTGCAACCTCTGCATCTACTTCGACACCGCCTGGGGTCCCTGCACACAATTTACGGACTTCCTTAGGGATAAGCTCGCCGACTTCTGTGAGAAGGAAGGGACCGACCCGGACACCTACGGCTACGGAGTCTCATGGAAGGCCGAAGAAGACGGCAACGTGGTCTATGAAAAGGACGACCCGCTGGGCGTCTTCCCTGAGGAGTGGATTTTCTCCTTCTGGCCCGAGGGTGACATAGTGGGCGACGGCGACACCGAATACTGCGAGAGCGACGATGAGATGTGCGAAGTCCTCGCCTCCTTCCTTGAAGACAACGGAGTGGACACGAAAGGCTTCGGAAAGGACATCGACAAACTCACGGCGGAAGCCGCGAAGGTATTTAACAAGTACGAGGTCTGCTATACCCTCGAAAGGTTCAGAAGCATCTGATATCTACAATAGTAGAAATTATTCTGACTACTCCCACCACTAAAGTAGTGGGTTTTCCCGTCTTTTAATCATAACCATATCATTCAAAATTCGAAAAACGCCATGAACACTAACAACGACATTTCCGCATGGGGCAAGGTCCGCCTTTACCTCATCGCCTTCCTCGCGGTGGCTTTCATCCCTGCATTGCTTTCCACCTATTACATTTTACATGCGAAGGAGGCCAAGGACGAGCCTGCCGAGGACGTATTCGAGTTTCATGCGGCGAACATTTACCGTGAATCCTTCGGCGGCCATACCTACATACTCTTCGTCAGGAAAAGCAAGTCGGGATATGGGGGCCTCTCCGCCGTCCACGACCCCGACTGCGAGTGCGCCAAGAGCGAAAGCATCCAAAGGGAGGCCGAGAAGGCTGCGGCCCTGTACAACAACATGGGCGGCGGGAATCCCTTCGCCAACCCCGTGAAGGAACTCACATTCGATGGCTTTTCCGCAAATAAGGTCAACAACAAGTAATCAACAAGTAATCACTATGATACTCTATCCTTCCTATCTGAAACGCCCGGCAAGGCCCGCGGGCCTCAAGAACAAGGACATGAACTCGGTGGAGGCCGCCCTTTTCCTCGGCGACTCCCACCTCGGCAATCCCGTGCATCTCCTGAAGGACGGGGACGAGAAGGCGAAGGGAATCTTCATCCGCACCATAGATGCGGAATCGGAAGACGATCTCTTCATCTCCCTTGACGGGAAATCCGTTTCCGTTCCCTGCGAAGGGCTCTTCCTCAAGGACGCGACCTTCGGGGACCTCCGCATAACCTCCCACTCGGGAAAGAAGATCGACCTCATAGGGGTCGAGAACAAGGACCTCTTCACCTTCGCCCAGACCGTAAACTGCAACATCGGCGACTACAGGGAGTCCTCTAAGGTGTTCGTCTACCTTCCCGAGAACAACTACGCCGTCCTCGCGGACTGGGTGTTCTCCAACCCCGACATCCGCTACACCCATTTCGGCGACCTCGACGCCGCAGCGCTCGAAACCTACGAAAGGTTCTTCTGGAACGACCCCCGCAGGTCCGAAGACAAGGTGAGCTTTGCAGTCCCCGTTCCCGACGACCTGGAATTCCTCTTCAAGAATTTCGGGGTGGAGATGCAGCAGGGCGCCGCGCTGAAGGCCATAAGGGAGTCGCGCAGCAAGGGGACCGAAGACAGGAGGACGGCGGCCCTCAAGGACTGCATCCTGAAGCACTCCGCCCAGAAGAGGATCGTCTGTGTAGAGCAGCAGATATTCTGTAAGCTCGACGAGAACGGGAGGGCGTACTGTCCTAAAGGGAAGGAGGTGAAAGTCGAGACCTTTGAATCCTTCGGCCTGAAAGAGAAGTACAAACCGATTCCCGAGAGACTCGGCGGCACGGCCAGCACCAACGTGATGAGAATCTACGGTGACATGAAGATTGATCTCCAGAACGACAAGGAAGAAATGCGGAACATCATGAATGATATGGAAAACATATCAAAAAGGATGACCAGCGAACTACCTTCCCCTGAGGAGATGATAAGGGGCGAAAACCCCCTCGAAACGCTCCGTAAAGGCTATGTCGAACTTTCCCAGCTCATCCTGCAAGCGAAGGCGCTCGACAGGAAAATAAGGATGCAAGAGGAGAGCCTGATGGACTTCGAGTCGAATATCATGCTCGCTTACTCCATGATAATGGAAAGGGATACGATACAAGCATAGCTTGTCGCTCCCTTCGGGGAGCGTGAATTGAAATAAATAAATAAATAAATACAAAACTACAAGTCGTTTTCCTAAAAGAAAACGTGAATTGAAATGTTCATATCAATAATTAGTTTGTTTTATTAAAAGGGACTTGCCGTGAGGTAAGTCCCTTTTGTTGTCAACAAAAAAAATATCAACAAAAAAAATATCAACAAAAAAACCAACAAAACCGAAACCTGCAACCCCATCCTCCTCCTACGGCTTCACTATGGCAAAAGTAGGCGCGGGCTCCCCTAGAATGACAAGGCTGAAATGCACTTGCGGCCTTGTATTCGGGGACCTCCGCGCTCTCTTCAATCGCCAAAGTGAAACCTCCGGAAGGAGGAAGGGAAAAGGGTTCCCGAAAGGGAACATAAAAACGTTTTAAGTTATTGTAAACCAAAAGACCAATGCAAAATTACCTTTACATCTTCAACGCCGGCATGGGCCGCGTCTACAAGATAACCCTAAGGGAGGAGACCTACAAGAGAATCATGGAAGACGACCTCTACTGCGAGGAGATCGTGGACTCCGTAAGCGGGAACTCCGCCAACTGCCAGTGGATGGTGACCGACTCGCCCAAGATGATAGAAAGCATAGTATAAACGACAACCGACAAAAAAACGAAAAAAATGAAAGTGACAATCAATTTCCGCGCTTCGGTCACGATCGAAGGCAAGAACAGGAAAGAAATCGAGAAGAAGTTCATGGAACTTCCCCTCTTCTCCGAAGAGGCCCTCAAGTGCAATGCCGAGTTCGTCGAAGACATGGAGTGCTACGACGAGGACTACTGTGAAGTTTCACTGGATATCTGAAACACCATCGCCATGGGATACAGACTCGGTGTGGCCACCACCTGGAAGGTGGAGTACGACGGCCACGAAGACTTCAATTGGGGCGTTTCCGACGTCCACGACCTCTTTGGTGAATTCGACGTATGCACCTCTTCGTCCGAAGAGGATGTAATCTACCCTTCGGTGTTCGAAATCGGGAAGGAAGAGTACGAAACCTTCCTGAAGAACCTTAAGACCGCCTGCGAACTCCTCGAAAAGGACCCCGACAGGGAAGACTGGGGAGACGCCGTCTTCGAGGGTGGCGCCTCACCCGACGCAAGGGAGGTAGAACGCTCCATCGGCGAACTCGGCTACAAGGGAGAGTACATGAAACTCTACGAATCCTTCAGGAAGTACCTTGACGAGGCCGAACCCGGCAGCGGATGGCTCCACTTCATGTTCATATGAATTTCATAAATACAATGTAATAACGTAACAACAAACCAATCCCCTCCCTCGGGAGGGGGTGCTAACACCTGAAAAGGAAAAGAAGGAGACAGACAAGATGGGAATTTTCAGTAACAAACCGAAACCCCGCAAGCCGGCTGGCGAGAGGTTCGACGAATTCAAAGCCGGAATCATAAGGGAAATAGAGTCCGAAATCCGCCGCATAACGGGCGGTATGGACACACTCACGCTCAGTGCCGCAACCCTCAAGGAAATGAAGGCCTCCGACGACTGGAACCGGATAGAGTGTGAAATGATAGAGGATAACCCCGACGGCACCGCAACGTGCCTTTGGATGGGCGTCTACCGCCTGTACACCCGCCGCAGGAAACTTCACGCCGAGTCCTGCGTGTTCGGTCCTCCCGACGGGGAAGGCTACCGTGAAATCCTGTACACCGGAAGGGACGACGTCCTCGAAGAGCTCCCCACAAGGGCGCTCACCGAAATCGCGGACACCCTCGCGGAAATGGAGCCCATAGGGAGGGAATACTGGTTCTCCTCCTACCAAATCGAGGAGTTCAGGGTGCCTTGGAACACGTCCGAAATAAGAAGGTACCCCCTCTTCGACATCGGCGTGAAGGACAACGACGGCCAGCCCCACTTCGTGACGCTCGCCACCAAGGGCTTCAAGGAGTTCGTGGAAAAGTGCAAGGAAGTGGGCGAAAAACAGGCCCCGTACTACGAGAGCTTCGTGAAGGGCTACATCGACTATCCCGACGAGTTCCGCCTCGACGAGAAGAGGAAGGTCCTCGACCTCGCCATACCCATCCTGAAGAAATTCACCTTTCACGTCAACGAGGAGGAGATCATAAGGAGAAGGATGGAGGAAGATGCGAGGGAATCCTGAAACAAGGACAAGACACAACGTTAACTACCCACTCCCTAAAGGGAGTAGGCTTACAAAAGCCTATAGTTGACTAGCCTAAGCACTTCGAGTGCTACGTTATCCGAGAATACATAGTTACCTGCGGATGTTACACCTAGTCTGCAGCTCTAAGGTAAGTGATTAAACAGTTCTGAGGGGTAGGAACAGTGTTGCTTACGTTTAAACCTCGGAATAACATTGGCGAAGGTGTCAC
>Ga0181612_154889_pt1 | contig 18074 bp, 9 predicted proteins | sample HoacroProtozoa21_FD_119630 | JGI IMG/M metagenome (GOLD analysis project Ga0181612, IMG submission 119630) | Hoatzin crop microbial communities from Cojedes, Venezuel. Combined Assembly of Gp0051906, Gp0051904, Gp0051908
GGCCGGCGGGGCTGGGGCCCGCGGCGGGCTGCCGGGAGGGCTCCCTGCGGCTGGGGGGGCCGCGGGCGGCTGCCGGGGGCCTGCCTTACCCGCATGAAGAAAACTGGGCTTCCCTCCCCCTCTGCGGAGAAGTATTCCATAGGAGGCAAGCGGTCTGGTCGGGTTAGTGGCAGTATAGCCTGACTGCTGGTGGGCTAGAAAATGGATGAAAACCTGCCACACGCCTATCTTTTTATGGAGACAAAATGTTCGTTTTGATGTAGCAGTTTTGTACTGTTGGCAGATGCTGAAGGTACTTGAGGGAGATGTTGACAAGTGGATAATTGTCCGCAGGACTAAAACAGACGCTTTCTTTACAGTTGAGCATGATTAATTGAGAGTAAATAAAACAGTAGCTCTCTTCATAAACTCTCTTAGCAGCTCAAGTTCAAAAACATGCAGCATACTCCAGGAGGGAAGGCACTGAACCAAACCTGCCATCGTTTTCGAGGAAGGGCTTGTACGCTGGGGTCAGTAACTGAGCTCGGTAATTGGAGCACACGGTGCAGTGTGGGGCACCAGCCTCTAAGTTTCAAGCCACATGGTTTCCTGCTTGCTTTTTCTCTCTGTTGGTTTCTTTTTTTTTTTTCTTTTTTTTGTTTATTTTCTTTTAGTTTACATGGTGGGATCACAAAGAGTTGTGGGTCACACACTAATTTGAAAGAAAACGTTGTGCACCTGAGTGCTGGTCACAGTTGACATGTTTAGGTAAAATGGGGGGACAAGAGTGGTATAGGATACTTCGTCAACAGTAAAATATTAAGTGATGTAATAATCTTTCTTCCCGCATTGGAACTTAAGGTTGTTATATAATAATTCATCCTTTACAACAGTAGCGAGCAGCACAGATTAGTGCTGATGGTCGGTAAACCCCAGGTATACCCTGCAGGGTTGGTTTTTGTTTTTGTAATTCAAGGTACGTTTCTGTTTGTATCTGGTGTGGTGGTGTATATTTACCCAGAGTTGTACAGAAGGTGGCATAGTTAGTATCTAAGTGATGCTTACGCTGCTCATACTAGACAGACGCTGCAAGCTCAACTGGAGGGTGGGGGAAAATAGCGCTTACCTCTCCAGAATTGCCCAAATGTGTTGTTTGCGCATATGTTTCTCAAAATTATAATTTTCCCTCTCCTTTGTGCTTTGAGCTGCTCTGAAGCCACTTCCTGAGAATTATTCTTCCTTTAGTGGGCGGGAGCCCTAGTAAGAGATCACGTAGCAGCCAGCTTAGCCTCCTCAGTGGGTAGCACACTTTTAAGCAAAGTTATGAGCCTGTTAATCTGCATTCAGACTTCCTGCCATGGTCCTGTCCTTGGGTGGCTGGTAGTTTAAGAATAGCATATCCATGCGTATACCTGTTGGCAGTGGGCATTCAGATGACTGTAGGCAGGTTGCAGCCGCTCACAGCCTATAAGCAAGAGGTGTGCTTGCTCTGTCTACGCTGAAGGAGAGGTAAGCTCTCTTGTTGACGACTGTTGTGTATTTCTTATTGAATCAGTTTACTGCAGCATGCAGATTTTTTCTTTTACGGTACTAACTCTATCCTACTCTCATTGACTTTGACTGGAAGAGGTCTGGTGGCAGCAGTCTGTGCCACCTTCCGAGGAATGACTGTGTGAGAATATCCTTCACTCTCAGGCCCGGAGTTTAAAGATGTGGTTCCTGGTGGCTGTGTTACAAAGGGTCCTTGAGGAGTGGTTGGGTGCTACTCGTCTGTTACAGCTGCATCCTCTTTGAGAGATGGGAGGCCTGATGGGAATTTGTAAGAGGTTGTATGGTGATACACATTTATCTGTCTTTTTGGTGTATGAGTAGTGTTTAGTTACTGTTTTGCACTCTGACGGCCAGTCATGCTACCAGCCTCCTATCCAGGGAAATCACGAGCACTGAGAGTGCTGCTAGTATGGCGTGTGGGTGTGATGTCGCTCCATCACCCATGCCCAGTGGACCTGATGTTTCTAGAATTGCCCCTGCTGCTCACTGGCTGCTGGGCTCCTGTCCAAGTGGGACCATGGGGTCTCAGAAACGTGCCTAAGGATATTTATTCTAATTGGTCAACAGCTTGTCAGTAGGATTATTAACTTACATTTAGTCAGTTTATGCTGTCGCAGCTGATATGATTGCTCTTCTTTTGCGCTGAAGTCTTCTGTATCCTGAGTATTTCTCCAGTTCCTTCCAAAACCTTTCCCCTTCGCTTCATCTGTGATCACGGCTTTGCTCATCCCTCACCTAGGATGTGCCTCTTCCTCTGGAGCATATGCTTGTCTAAGCTGCAGCAGTTGTTGCTTGCCTGTGCGGCTCAGAAGCACCCCAGGGCGCTCCCCAAAGGCTGCAGCACTTCAAAGGAGACGCTGCAGGCTTGCAGCAGCCAGAAAACAGGTGCTTGCAGTGCTCTGAGCCCCAGAGGTGGCTGCTGGCATGGATGTAAGAGGAAAAGCTCCTTTCAAGGAGCAGCTTTGGAGTTTCCTTCTGTAAGGGAGCGCTGGGCACTTCAGGGACAAAGCAGCAAGCCGGGAGCCTTTACGCAGGTTGTGAAGATCTGCCCAGAAGCTAGAGCAGCTGTGTGGGGAACTCCTGTGTGAGTCAAAGCACGGAGGGGGAGCCTCCCTTGCGGAGGACTGAGAGCGTTGTCTGTTCTGCTGCTGGTAAGCTTTCCAACCCTGAAGTTACTGCTGTTATACGCTACCCTTAAGTCCATTGTGTTACTGGTTTGGATGGTGTCGGCTCTCCAAACAGAAGGCACTACTTATTTTCAAGGCAGAAGGAAAAAACGTGTTTTCCATACATATGTCAACTTTGCACTTTCACTCAAGTGTCTGGCCAAGGACTGCCAGATGGAAAAAACTTCTGAGATAAATTCCTTTGGCCATACCTATGAGCCTAACTTACCTAGCGCCTTTACAGGACAAGTTCTCCAGTGGAGCTATAGAACTTAAAAAACAGGCCCAAAGGCAGGAGATTCTACTTCAGCTGACATCAGTGGAATTGATGTATTTTACAAATGGTGATGATCCACCTCATTCACATGTGAATTGTACGTGACTTCTAAGTGAGGATATGTTCAGCTTCTTTATGACCCAGGCACAAGAGCTGTGCTGCTTGGACCTACAGGAATGTCTATCAAAAATTGCCATAAATCTTACTGACTCTGTAGTCTATAGCAAATCCTGAGAAGTATGAATTGAGCGGGTGATACGTTGTAGTAATGTCAAAAGGTCCGAGCAGAAGTCTGGACCTCACTGGAGAAGACAATGTATAATCTCATGCCGCCCTCCTTTTTACAGAGCCTTTTGGCTGCTGTGGCCTGGCAGCTTTGCTGGACCGATAAGATGATGTGAACTGGATGCTTCAGTCTAACTAGCCTGGGAAGATGTGCCTGGCTTTCTTGCTGCCCTGTTGATATAATGCCCCAGAGCATAAGCAGCAGATGGGTGTAGGATACTGTTTTCTGATGGGCAAAAGTTACTGGTGGATCGTGAAAGCAGTCATCCTCTGGGCGCAGACCTGGAGGCAACCAATCATTTGCTGCTCCATTATCTCGAAAGACCTAGAATTGTGGTCAGCATTGAAAGAATGAGCCAGACTCGTGAAGGTGAGCGTGTGTGCAGCTGATGAGTGCGGACACACGCTGGTAGCCATCTGCTGGGGTTCATCATAGGTAGCAGCGGAAGTGCGATTTCATGTGTAGACTGTGAATGCTATGTGCATGATCTACTTTATATGCAGTCCAATTAAATAGGTTCACGGGTATTACAGCCTGTTTAAGTGGTGTTTATCTTATTATGTACGCTTTGGGAAGAGACTGTCTTATTATCCATTAGGTATTTCTTCTACAAAAAAGAACGCCTTTTTTAAGAGGTGTTTGTACATGAAAATCCTGAGAGATATAGCACAGTTTTCCTTCTGTGCTCTGTATGTGTAAAGTTTGTCTGTACTTGAAAAGTGAAACTTTGTTTAACTTGGTTGTCATTAACGGTCAGAGATGCCGTGGCACTAGTACTTTACAAGTCAATCACACATAAAACATTGTAACAGGATTATTGGGAAGTACTGAATGCTTGAGAATGTATGTGACACAGGAAGGGGCACAAAATTGCTGTGTACTTAGCGTGCATAATGCAGCTTGCTCAATTTGTTCTTGGCTATTCGTAGGAGAGTACATTTTCTCTTTTTAAATGCACAAGATGACAAGACTTTTTAATTAAGGTGGCATCTATAGTATTCATATATTGCAAAACCCACAAATGACTAAAACTTAATAGCATCATAAAAACTGTGGTTAAAGCTTTTACCAACACTGCCGTCACAGCAAAAGGTTTTAAATTAACTGCGTCAGAAGTGAGCTTACGCCTACACAGAGGCTACTGACTCTCAGAGCAGTAACTGGTTTCTTTTCCTACAGAAATAAAGTCTTTGTGATTTTTCTGGTTGTAGTGAAACTGGTAAACAGCCCTTCTATCTCTTCAGGTGTACCTGCCCTCGCTTGTCAACTTTCTGCAACTTTCGTAACATCGTGTTTCCAGTTAGAAGATACTGTTCGGGAAAGAGGATAAAAAACTACCCTTCGTCACCGAAAAGTTTCCTGCAGTCTTCGGTGGGACAGAAGGGCAGGGACTGAAAGTTTTGTGTGGACAGTCATGTGGCAGCAGGCAGAGACAGTGTTAGATGCCGCAGGAACAGGGTAAGGCTGGAAGCCTCAGGGCAGCTCCACTTTGACACTGACTCGCTGGCGCACTTGAAGTGAGCCGCACCGTCCAGTTTAGGGATCACGTGATTGCAAGTAGGGTGACTCCTGTAACGTGCGATGCTAATAATTTACAAGCAAAGTTCTTTGGCAAGGAGGTATGCGTAGGCAGATTGTTCTGTTTCTTGCCCTTTTCCTTGTCATGACACATGTGCATTGGGCTGATATTTGTGGTGGAGACGTTCCTTCACTGTCCCTGTTTCATAGGATGTTATGCTGTGGCATCCCAGGAACCTCTGGGAGGTGCATCCCACTCCTGAGGTGGGGTACGTGTCAGCTGAACGTTCCCAGTTTTTGCCCTGCTAATGCTGGTAAAAAAGGGAATTGTTCTCGGTTGCTTTGGTAAGCGGTTAGCCTCTTTTTTTCTTTTTCCCTGTAGAATGTAAAGGAATATTATGCAGATGCCTAAGGTACGGCCTTATTTTTGGCAAGAGCCTTTTTGTGTTTTTCGTCACATTCAGTCTGTGGAAAAAGCACCTTTGTGTGTATGTAACAGTTACTGCAGGGAGCTTTTGCAGGCATTTCTTTTTCCATAGTTTGAGATATTTAACAGTTTGATTTTAATCATGATGTCACGATGCACGGAGTTGCTCGAGTGTGCCTTGTTATCAAATAAGAAACAAACCAGTTCGTATAATTCAACATTTCCTTTGGGATGAGTTCAGAAAGCGACACAATTTTTACCTTACCACTGAAAATACTGCGTTGTTTACCAGATGAGTGTTTAAATAATTTAAAGATGCTATTCCAAAGAGAGACCTTGTTAGAGTGAAAAGTGCTTTACCATGCGAACCTCTAGTGAAAGAGAGGAGGACAGAGAAAACAGGAGAAGGAGGAGGGACCTTGGGATGTATTAACATGTAGCAACACTGAAACGAATTGTATTAATCACGTCTGGTTTGATATTGGGGAATTATGCTAATCAAGTGTATTTTCTCCATTGTCAGGTTTTGAGTGCTGATTTTTCACTTGTGGGTGTGGAAGCAGTCCTTTGGGGATCACACTACGCAAAGCTTTGTGGCTGCCGGGGTTGTTCAGCTGGCCAGAATCCATGATGCTTTGGTCCTCTTTGTACCGCTAGTGCAATCCCAAGGGCCCTGAACGGCAGGAGTTGATTAGATGAGTAGGCTGAAGAGTCTGCAGTCTTTCTGTTGGTATTTTTCTAGGCTGGCGTGTGCGGCCTGGGTTTCATGGCACAGGAGAAGCTGTGTATCCTCTTCTTCCAGCCCTTCACCTCCACTACCTACCTTCTGTTCCGCTTCTTGTTGACTAGAGAGCTGCGAGGCCTTGCCTCAGCACATGCGTGGTTCATCCAGCAAGGGGGCTGGAGCTGGGACCACCATCATGTTCTGCCAGAAGTTAGTGTAGCCCTAAAAAGCCAACGGACTGAAAGAAGCTATTTAAGCTATTTAAGCCTATCTTCAAGCCCTCTGGTGCTCAAAGGTTCCTTTGTTAATGAGATGGAGCATGGAGACAATTTCATCTGATGCTAAAGTAACACTCTTGAATACAGACAAAGTATCCTAAGTTGTGGTGGAGCCTGTGCATCGATGCTCATCAAGAAGTCTGCACCAAGCTCTAAGAACACAAGGTAGAGTTAGTCTGACCCATTCTGGGGAACGTCCCCAGACCAATTTACCACTTGAACGGATTCAGTTGTTTTACAAACCTGTCATGCGAATGGTCTTCATCTCGGCATTTGTCAGACTGCCACACACAGATCACTGCTCTTTGAGAGAAATAATCCAAATTGTACATTGAAAGAGAGGGATGGAAATATCTAAACAGATTTTTGTAAAGTGTGACTGCTTACTTGAACCCCAAGTCACAAAAGGAACTGGAGTCAGGCCTTTTCAGTTCATCTGTTAAATGACTTGCAAACATGTGCTTAAATTTAATCCTAGAGATGAAAAGATTTGGTAAATGCTGTCCTAAGTGGAGTACTGTTCCCAAAAGGCCTTTGTGTGTTTTCACATTGTTTAGGAGTTTCCTTTTTTTTCTGCAGTAAGGGAAAAATAATAAAAATACAGTCAGAAACAGAAGTTTGGCTGTAACTGTGATGATCTGAGGACTGTGGCAGGACAAGGTTTGTAGGCGAGGGTTGTAACTTAATTAGACTGTCTGGTATAAATGGAAAAATTAGGTAAGTTTTTAGACCCACAAGAATTCCTCTGCAAATGATGTGGTCTTTTTATATTTCTGTACTCAGTACATTCACGAAGTTTATTCTCACCCGAGAGTCAACACTGTTGGAAAATAATATCGCTCACCTTACAGAAGCTTTGGAAAGTCTTTGTGTTGAGGAAGAGTCAGTTCCTCTGAAACAGTCCAGTGCCAAGTGGTCCAAAGAGTTTGAAAAACAAGAGAAAAGTAGTATTGTTTCCCAATGCAAGCTGATCCTGCATGCTTTAAGCAATGAAACTTTCAGCCCTAATAAAGGCTTTAGGGCCGCCAGTATTCGCTGTTTTAGTCAGACCTGGTGGATGTTTGGGTACCCTGCAGGATTCGGTGACTCTCCCTGTGTAATTCATGATTGGATTTTCTATCTAGGTTTCGTATTGGTAGGAAAATGATTTGGTTGTGCTTGGTGCTTTGAAATGCCATGATAGCAGGCAGCGTTGCAGACTATCACCCCTTTGATTGAAAGGAGCCTGGGGACGAGCCGGTTGTAGTGAGGAAAGGGATGCTTGGCTCTGGGATTAGTTCCCTGTCTGTTTGTCTCACGGAGCTTAGTTCAACTTCAGGGCATATTGCAAGGCGGCATTTATGCTCAGGGACAGGTCTGACAGCAGTGCTACGTGCAGCACTCCTACAGACTTCAATGAGAGCTCCTCACAGAAAGCCAGGGTAGAATGGCCCTTGAAGTTTGTGACACAGAGCGTAGCTTGAGGAAATGTGTGCATGTTTTGTGCTTTGGGTGCGCTTTCAATGAACGTGCTGCCAATCTAGCAGTGTTATGGGCCCTGATCCTGCTGTGCTAATTCAATGGGCACATGCATGCGGTTGAATACAGCACGTTGAACATTAATTTACGGGAATTTTGTAAGCAAACTTTAGGTATGTAGCAGCTGTAATAAGTATGTTTTTACAAGCTGCAGAAAAACAAAGCAAAAGTATAATGCCTATTTAAAGGTTTGCTGGGAGGTTTTTTGTGGTTACTACAGATGTTACTGTTTTGTGATATTTGCTTGATAGAAGAAGAAGAAAGAACAAAATGTGAGTGTTCAGTAATATTAGCACCTCTCTCAAGCTGACAGCTAGCTTGATCAGTAGACAAAGCCTGAAGTGTCAATATCTTGTTGTTTTGGGGTAGATCTTAGAGGAGGAAAAAACCCCCTTAAACTGAGTATTTGGCCTTCCCAAAGAGCAGAGGCGGATCCAAATAGAAACATAATTTCCAGATATTTCCTGTAAAGTTCTGATGAAGCAAAGAATGAGATCAGAGGAAAACTGAAAATGTAGGCTACTTCTGATGCTTGGGTCCATCTCTCTAAATTGAGCTGACTGACTGGACAGAATCTGTCAAAGATTGAACCTTAATTATCTGCTTCTGGGTGTAGGCTGCGGAAACAAGGAGCTGAAAGTGATGTGTAGTCTGACCCTGTATGGTCGTGTTTACGTTCTTAACCTTTGTGACCACAGATATTTCTCTCTTCTGTCCTAATGTCTGCTATTCTGTCCCTCTCACTACCTGTTCAAGATAGCATTACAGACACCTGAGCAGGAGCAGAGTGAGCAATCTACTCTGTGCATTGTCACAGGGACTGAGCCAGTGTGTAGAAAAAATACCAAAATGAAAAAAAGTCTGAAGTCTGATCTCGAGGTGGGCACTTGTTCTGTGATTTCTGAAAGCACATGGCACGCATGTTCAGCACTGGGGGATAAAAGCCCAAATGCTCCAGCTAGGCTGCTCTTCTGCTCAGCGTGGAAGATGGAGTTCTGTGTTACATTGAACTTACTTGAGCTGCTTTGCTCTGGGAAGACTTTTTGCATTCCTGGAAGCAGGGTTGCCTCCCACCTGTGCCAGAATCCTGCCGCTGATGAAACAGCCAGCATTGAAAAATGTTTCTCTTATGTAACTGCTATGAAATACTGCTACTTTGTAACAAAAATAGTTTGTGTTTTTTGTTGGGTTTTTTTTTTAGGGAACGGTTTAAAATGTTACAACTAGTGGGCTAAGCAAAGTGGCTCAATGGTGTTACTCAAAAATGGTTGCTGTGTTTGTAACTGAAATTTAAGGCTTTGCTATTTCTATTACAAGCTTCTTTACTTCTTTTCTTGGGAGTGCTTAACTTGGAATTAATTTTGTTAGGCTGAGTGCAATTAAAATAAGAAAATTGAAGCTACTTTGTGCTTCTCATGTATAGAAGCAATCTCTGTTGAAGGCCTTGTCTCTGAAATATGTTGCTTTTTTTAGTTTGAACCTGATCTGTGTACTTTTGCAACTAACAGCTATGAATTCAATAAGGACTTCTGACATTCTCGGTCAATTGTTTGCACAATCACTATTTTAAATACAAAACTGCTAAGAGTCTGATTACACTGGTGGAAGTGAGAAGGAAAACAAGGCTAAGGAAAGCGATATGGTGTTAACAGTGTCTTCTAGAAAAATGAACTTATTGCAGGACCCATAACTAGAAGGGAAATATTAGAGAATCCCGAGATAAATTGGAAGGCAGAGAGAATTAGAGCCTTGTGTGAGCTGTGTACAAGTAACGACGCTCCTGTTAAAGTGTCTGTTTAATCACAGAATAGTCTTACTTGCAAAACCATGTGCATAAACAAAATCTTCTATTTCAGAGCAAAACCAGGGCTAACTGTGTTGCTGACAAACAAATCTGCTTGACAGCATGTACATTAAAAGGGCATTATGCTAGTGAGGAGATGCGCTAAGGAATCCTGAAAATTGCTTGTCAGGAAGCATAGTGCTGTTGGGGTGACCAGATGCTTATGAACCACAGGTGTATTGTTTCCACTTCTTGTGGTTTTAATCTCTGAGTTTTGAAATTGAGGAACACCTGCATTTCCCAGTGACATCTGTCTGCTTCTTTGCCATCTCTATTTTCCCCTCTGTCAGCAGTTGGCTACCGGATGAGCTTTAGATGAATAGCATTCAGCTTACTTCATAGCTGTTTTATGAGGCTGGTTAGATGAAATAGTTCCAGAAGATACTCTCAATAAGCAAAGGCCTGTACTCTCTGCAGTTCATTGAACCCATATGGATGAGAACAGCTGGAAAGATGGGTTTGCTACCTGAGGCCAATGTTTGTGTTGCCAACCGCGACTCCAGCTTGCTGACCCTTGTATAATTCATTGCAGTTGAGGAAATGTTGCTCACACTACTCCATTTTGTGATGAATGGCCTTACTTAAAACTGATAGTCTTGTAAAGCAATGGTGACTTCGCATGTCTGACAGATGTGAGCAAAGAATACAGTCAATAAATATTGCCATGTTCTAAAGGAAGATTCACTGCTCGCAGTTGAGGGGGAGGAATTTCACTGCAAGCAGAAAACAGGTGGAGAAGAAGCTGGTTTAAAATGACAATTTAGAGGTTATGCTTAAGGATGGACCTTTGTGGGGGTTCATGCATTGTGGGTCTCTGAATCATCCAGGTAGAGTGCTTTGGGCACATATTTCAGTCTAGCATCGTGGAACACTTATTGCTCCGCTGACCCTCTTACAGTAGCCAGGCAAATCGTTTCGGTGACCTTGCTAAGCTTAGACTTCTGTGGAATTTGCCCAGAAAGGTAAGGATGCCTCAGGAGGGTCATGTCTGGATAATAACGTTTTCTATTTTGTACTATTGCTTTTGGGAATGTTCTTCATCCAGACATTATCTGGTGAGTTTTTATTGACGGTTTTTCAGAATTGAGGTTGAGTGTTTGCATGTTTGTGTGAAAGAGTATCTGACCTACTAACCAGTATCTCTGAACTCCACGAGATGTCCTTGGTGGACTTTGATGTAGGCCTTTGCAGGCAGCAGCCGAAGGTTCTGCTGAGAGAGAGGCTAGAGGCAGGTGATTGTAGCCATAAGAAGATCCAAAAAGGCAGATTCTTTGAAAGATCAGGAATATCCATGAGAAGCCGCTAAGAAAAGGGAAAGAGGAACCGAGAAAAGAAACAAAGAGTGTTTTAGCAGGTGTCTGTGAGAGACCCTGGCAGAAATCACTGTGATCCAAGAGATGAGAATGGTGCCTGAGGAGGTGGAGTTGAGTAGATCTCTGTGTGGGCTGGAGGTAGTGAAAGGGCAGTAGGTGATAGGCTTTGATGAACAGAGTGAAGTGAGCGGTGGAAGCATAGGGTGAGAAGGGAACTAGATTTCTCATGAATATGAACACTTCTTTGATGGACCCAGTGTCCCTATGCTGCTACAGTATAAAAGCAAAAATAATGTCATTGAGCAGATTTTTATACGAATGTACAGGGCACACAATGGCTTGATGTTTGTTCACATTCACTCTGTAGTGGGCATGCAATTGTTTCACAGTCTCCTGCTTAACCTCTTGCCACTCCGTGGGGTTATAAAGTTAAATTTGATGGTGTTTCTAGAGAATGTTGTGCATATCAGACTGATCCAAAGTCCTTTTGAAGTTAAGAGTTATGAATTGATATTTGTCTCCTGTTCTTTTGTGGTCCCAACAGCACACCAGTTGTCATACAGCGGGTATTTCTACAGAAATGTTTCATATTGTTGAACTGTAGCTTTTATTCAAGAGGTGAAATCATTCTTCTCTGTGGCCCCCATTCAAAAAAACACATAAAATCCCTTTGCTAAAAGGCTCTTGAGAAGGTGCCTGCAGTTAAGTCCACAGAGTCAAGTAACGAGAGAAATTGAAGTATCTGTGTGCCTACAGCGGCTGAGACGAGACCAAAAAGCATTTAAGAAATGAATATACACTTTGTTTTTCATCCTTGTTAGCTAAAGCTTGCTACACTGCAGATATCCATCCATAAAAGTATGTGCAATAACCTTGTACTAGACTGGTGTTGATCTTGCTTGTGATAGAAGGAAAGAGGAAGATAAAGGCCTCTCACCTACGGGCTGTGAATACTACAGAGTCTGACCCTCTGTGCAGAGTTCTGAGGATGCGCTCTTCCTCGCCCCTGACGTGGCCCCAGGTCGGCCAGCAGGGATGTTCCTGAAGTTGCAGGTCTGATTTAAGCAGCGCTGACAAAGTAGATCAGACGTTTGTGGGTTCAAATGGTACACTTGGAGTTAGGTTGAGAGAAGGTAACTCATGTGATTTTTGCTTTGCCTTATTGTCAATAATGCTACATCTACTGAAATCAAAGTTTCAGAACTGGGATGTGGTTGTAGTGATTTCTACGGTTCTCTCTCTTATTTCTTTACATTGTGGTGTAGAGCCTCAAGGGGCCAAATTAAGCTTGTCTAGGCAGCTTCTCTGTGCTTAGCTTTGCAATTAAGCTGCCTAAAACAATTTCCCAATTAAAATGCAAATAAATAAGCCACAGTAAAAGGTGAAATCTTGTGAAACTAAATCAATACTCATTTGGGTACTAGCAGTTCTTTTAAATTTATTGTATAGCTGTGAGCACCTTGAATTTTCAGACTAGCGAAACAATGGTTGTCTTTTTTCTTGCATGTACCAGCTAGCAGAATAGAAAGAGAAACTTTATTACTGTCTCTGGGTTTCAGAATCGTTTACAGCAAAGGAACATGGAGACCGAGAACTCCTGATCTGAATTGCAGATGCTGTGCAGACGTGTTCTCCAAAGACTACCAGCCCTTTTGCTAGCAGTGGTATGCCTCTGGATTTTCTTGGCTATACCATCACTTCCTGTTTGCACACTTTCCCAAGATGGCCTTTTATTTTGTCTTTGCGTTCTGGAGCTGGCAGCCTAGCTGGAGTTCCTGCACAATAAATCTGGAAGCTGTCTGGAAAATGACCAAGGTTTCCAGATTGTATGGAGTGAGCATGGGGCTGAACATAACTTCACCTGCCTTTGGTGCACCCACTAACAAACCGTAACTGAGATGCAGCAAACTATTCCTCTTATCTGCAGCTGCGCCCAGAGATGAGAAAGGATGAAGGGAGAAGAGACAATGCAAAGACAGAAAGGAGGAGCGCATGGCAGTGGATGAGTTGTGATGGATACTTGGGGAGGCAGTGTGATGGGACCAGCTGTTTCTCTGCTTACCTTCTGCTCTTTTCCCCAGGCAAGCTGAGGATCCTACTGCCCTTGTGTACTGCCTCGAGCAGGGGAGCGGTAGATGCCAGAAGTCAGTGCTGTGTTGAGGGAATAGGGAGTGGTGGTTTTTCTGCTTTGTGGCTCAGAGGTATATTCAGTGCAGCATCAACTGCTGTAGTTCCTTTGGTGATGAGAAGAGGCCTGTGTTGGGAGCTTCAGGAGTTTGGGCAAGCTGCCAAACTCTTTGCAGAAGCAGTGAGAAAGGGGAAACTGTGATTCTACACTTTATATGTCTGCCAAATCCAAATGGAATTTCATGAGACAAAGAAAAGGCACTTCACCACCTGGAGGGCTGCATATCAAAGGTCTTCTGTACACAATGGAGGTGTGAGAACTCTTCAAAGGCAAGGTCACAAATTTCTCTAAAATACAAAGTATTAAGTAACCTAGGTAGAAAAGCTGTTTATCAGATCCTCTGGTAATATCAGTGTATGCACTTACGTGTTTGTTGATATATGTGTATATAGGTGTGTACATGTATCTATATATTTAAATATAAGATTGCATATGAAATAGAACTACCAAGATGTGCACAGAGTGACTGATGTAACATCAAATGTCACAGCTCCACACTATGCTTATTTGGACAGAAACAACAGCAGAGATGGATATGGAAGCAAGACCAATATAATGCATTTAAGAAAACTTAAAACTCTTGTGTTGATTTCTTGCATTTTGCACTTCACTTGCTTGTCTGTTTTGTCTTTTTTTCATTTTGTCATTTCTCTGTTCAGATGAAATTGTCCTTAGGGAGGATTGCGTTTTCTTGGCTGTGCTACACTGAAGTTTTGAAAGTTAGTGACTGCTATGAGAAATGAATATTCAGTGAAATGGCACTTTCATGATTGCAGCTTCTGTTACCAGTGATACCCACCATCACATGGAAGTCTCAGGATTCAGGATGTGATCTTGCAAGCCATAGAAATGCGTCCGCAGAACCTGTGGGAAGGCACTTACTCTGCAAAGTAATCAGTCACTTACGAAATTAAAGAGAGGGAAAGCTTCAGGGATGCACGTCCATTGTTGTTGGTATGTGCACAGACTTGGCACCTTGATAGAGTCTTGGCCTTCACCAAGATTTTACAGATCTCTCTGTACCTGACCGGTTTCATGTATTTAAGTGCGCTTAAAGTATAATATGAATTATTTAGAAACTGTTGATTTGGTAATACGTTTCCAGTGGTTATTCCTGGCATCTGATGTTGAAAGATAGGAGATCAAGTATAGACATTCTGATTTTATTAGACAATGAGACATGCAGACTTACTGATTTAGTTGTCGCAAGATGTATGCGATCACACAGTTCTGTGGACAAACACATGACCCTGGTACAGGGTATCTGGTAGCAAGTTAACTAAAAGCAAGAATCTGTCAGTAGCCATAAGAAACAATTTTCTTTCGGAAATTTAAAATTATACTGGACACCTAGCAGAGGTCCACTGCAGCTGGAGCCGAGCAATGGAAACACTTTCTTGCAAAGTGATGTACTTCTAATTCATTTCAAGTGCGATCTTTTTGAGTAGACGTGTCAAATGATTTATCATCTTTCTGTTAGTGCTGATAGAATATCTTTGTGTAAATGGCCATGGACCATTGAGCGTCACAATCATTCTTAGACCACTATTCTATGGGCTTTTAGGGTTTTTTCTGTTGAATCTTAAAAACAGTAGGAATAGAAACCATCACTACAGACAATTAGTAGATTTTCTGTTCTGTGCAAGCTCGGTGTCAACAGAGGGAAATAACAGAAGCTATTGGTGCATGACATGGGAAGGACTTGTTGATTATTTGTTGAATTGCTTGAAAAGGCAATTTTTGCCATAAGCTTTCTAATATTTTTAGACACTTTCCATGGACATGAGAGAAATATTTCAGTTTTTCCAGCAGTGGGATTTCAGATATAATCTGTAAAAGGGTAGGGTGATACTGACTTGGTACGACAGTGGTGCTGTGACTGTGACCACAACATGTGCAGTGCTTTGTTGGACGTAACTTTCTCCCACAACGTGTAGCAGAGTCTCTTTTTTGCTTGGCTCATAACAGTGCTTTGAGGGATGGGCGACCCCCAGTTAATGGTGGATGACTGACACTAGACCATATGTTCAGAAACTAGCCTGTTGTTGGGCCGTGAGATGGCTGAGCTGTAGCTCCCAGGAAATACCAACATGCTGCTTAGTGTCAGATAGGAGAAAGGTTGAGGAGAGAACTGCAAAAGGGAATTTGGAATACAAACTGAACAAAAGAAAAAACTGATTTCTGTGAGAAGCAAAGAAAAATGTGGAAAAGAGATATTTTAATGTGAAGGGTGAAAGAGTGGATACACAGTGTGTGTAAATTTCCAAAGAAGCGTAACAAGGATGACCATGAAAAATAACAAGGAATAAATACAGCACATAAAAGTTAAAAAAGAAAGTAAAAGAGGAGGGAGTGAATGGAAGGGCAAAAATGAGGAATGTGAAGATGCAACATGCAGGAGGGTTATAAAGAAGAAATGATGCACATTGCTTGTGGGTGAGAGAGTTGGTTTTCCTACTGAACCTCCATGAAGATATTTTATGCCTTTGTACGTTTATGAAAAATTGATGCTGCACTAACGGTGATGGACTTTCATGGTTTGGCATGAAAGTTGCTATGATATACACAGCCTCCTTAAGAGGCCTCAAATATGCCTGTAGGCAAACTGTTACAGAGAAAACTGTCCTTTAGCATTTTTTCCCAAATGTTACAACAGTATCTTCACTCCAGCTCAAACATGGGTCACTGGAACTGACAGGTGCTCTAAAGTTCAAGTTTATTAATCATCTTGATCCTCCCTCAAAATCTAAGATGAGCTCTGTACTTTGAGATATGTTCACATGTTTAATATTATCACTGTCTGAGGTATGCCTACCATGCACAGAAGAGCATCTCTGTGAACAAATGAGAGCTGACAATGGGAATCAGGACTAAAAGTATGACATAACTTTGCTGGTATTCAGATGAATCCTTAAAGAAATCATAACTTTTCAGGTGAGAAGCGGGACTGGTAATGATGGCTCTCCCCCGCAGATGGAAAATGATTCACATTGGAGAGGTTTTCAACAGTGAGAAATATGGGTATCTCTCCCATGCGCTGAATATTGTTCAGGTTTGCTTTGCTTTGACTTCTCATCCTCCTCTGCCCTGCATTCTCCAAGTGCTGTTTTCCAAAAGCCGCTGTGTATCTGTCTGAAAGTAAGAATTCAGGCAATTCCATTCAGCCAGTTAGTTGTGTGGGGAGCTTTTGATTTCATACGTTCATCTCCAGAGCAACATACTGACTCAAGGTAGTTTCAGTGCTAAGCTCAATGTCTCTCTGTTTTTGACATCGAATCAGTGTTGTCCATTTTCTGTCTGATAGAAAGTGAAGGGTTTTGAGGAACGAGTGGCTTCAACTTATTTTTAAAATATCAGGGAAAATCTCCCTGAGTATTTGGAGACTCTGAAGGCATCAAAATGACACATCTTAAGGAAAGTACAGTTAATCCCACCAAAGCAGGACTATATTTGGAATACTTTGGGTTTGGTTATTGGGTGTTTAAATGCGGTGATTTGCTGAGCCTGTGTTAAGCTTATGCTGACATCTGTATGCTTCCCAGGCCATTGGTTGGTTAACAACATGGTGTTATTAGCTAGTTAGTAAAGCCAGCATCACCATTTCCCACCACCTTGTTTATCTGGACTTGTAGACGTAATTCTGTGTTTAGTTACTGTTTGCCATTGTGTAAATGGTTATTATACTAGTTCAATTGTTGGATTAGTTACAATATCTGAGGGTTTCAGATTTCGATGGGTAAATCAAGCTTTTCAGCATGTGCATCTTGTAGTATCTGGGATTTTACACTTTTTAAATAGTCATGCTTTTAAGTTAAGGTGTGTGTACATTCATTTTCTCTAGTTGGTTAGTGTAAACGAAATATGGCAAAGCTTTTTGACTTCTGTAAGAAAAAGTTTGTTCTTGAGAAGTGGAGGCTTAAGCAAAAGCTTTTTGTGAGAAAGTCATTCTCACAAGAAAAAAAAATGCTACTGCTAAAAATGTCCAAAAACCTCCTCGGGCACTGTTTATAGAGCATTTTTTTGCTCTTTGTGGGCCACAGATGTGGCCCAAACAGAAGAAAAGAGAAAACCAGTAGCAGGTGAGTATCCCAAGGGGGTACCATAGTCAGTGGTGTTCTGTGGTTTCCATTTGGTATCTGTTCATCACTTCTTGTGTTTCGAAGAGACTGACAGTCGTTTGAGATGGGCTGTTCTCTTCTAGTCTGCTTCTGAATAGGAGAGTCATGGTCCCACAGAGTCCCAGGAAACAGTTCCAGGAAATAGTCAACTGGGACAGTTGACAGCAACAGAGGAGCTCAGAAGGGAATGCTAAAATGAAGTAAGAACAGCCCTCACCTTAAGCAGTTCATAACCTGGGAGCTCAGTGTGTACCATTGCATAAATCTTAGTCTAGGGTTTAGAGCTAGGGTTAGGGTCAGGCTTCCGGGAAAGAATAAGCTGAGAAATGGGTAAGAAAGGCACTGAGAAGGAGCTGCCAAAGTAATCTGAGAACTGCTGGTGGGATATTCCCCTCAGCACTAGGTAACCTGGGCATGTGGCCACATTCCTGGCCTAGTGTTTAGTCAAGAGTTAAGGACAAGATTAGAATTGAAGCTCTGAGAATGCAATGTCCTAGACATGAAGTAAAACTTAGAAGGAGTTACCAAAGAAAAGTGAGAGCTGCTGTTAGTGTTTTGCCCCCAAGCACTCCTTAGTGTAGTAAGAGTGTGGTTCAGGAAAGCCAGCGGTTAGCCTTTTACTGCTGCACATCTGTAATCTGGGAGCTCAGTACATATATCGGGAGTCAGGCAAAGTGGCTCTTAAGAAGGGGGCCATGGTGTCCAGCCCAAGCAGAACTCTATGCTGATTCTGCATCGCGCTTCCCGCCTGCAGTAAGCACAGAGAGTGCACTTGTTAGGAGGTGTGCTGCACCTACGTGGAGGTCCTCAATGAGCGGGATCCTCACCAGCTAAAAAGTGTTAGTTGCCACTGCAAAACAAAAAAAAACCAACACCACACCCCCCCCC
>Ga0181612_108932_pt1 | contig 18070 bp, 10 predicted proteins | sample HoacroProtozoa21_FD_119630 | JGI IMG/M metagenome (GOLD analysis project Ga0181612, IMG submission 119630) | Hoatzin crop microbial communities from Cojedes, Venezuel. Combined Assembly of Gp0051906, Gp0051904, Gp0051908
ACCCTTTGGCCGAAGGAAAAGTACACTGGGACAGGGTCCAGGAACTGTTAGTTCTACCTTCATATGTGACTAATGTACGACTTTTTACACTTCACTGTCTTTGTTACTGAGTCCTTTCCTCAGCAACCCAGTCACAGTACATCTAATATTGTTTTGTATATTCATCATGTGCAAATACACCCTGCAGAGATGTGTCATGGGATTCATGTTACTGCAGCATGTAATTACCATTCAAAAAAAGCAATATGACAATGTATCTCATTGGAACCAGGTTCTCAGAAAATTACTTTTAAAACTCCTTCTGTCTCCGCACACAATGCTTTCAGCCTAGAAACAATGACTCAGTGAAACCTCTAGTTTGCAAGCCAATAACGTTTTGAGCTGTATTTGTAGCCCAAGTGTTTGGCTAAAACAGGTGAAAGTGGAAAGCCCACACAGCAAGATCCTGAATAGACAAGGGATCAAGTCAGAAGACATTTAGTATCTGGGAAGACTAGGTACCCAGTGTGTAACTTGGACAACACCGGAAATCAAGGCATCCTGGTTCCCATCCCTCTGCTACAATAACTATTTAAATCACACTGCCCTCTCTGTTGTTTTACGATGCATCCCCTTAAGACCATTGGCTAAACTAATTTCTGGTTTATGCAAGCAGAGTTGCCACCTTCTGTTGACTTTCTACCACCTTTGCACCACAGCCAAGTATTTCCCCCCTTGGGAGACCGCGCATCGCAATACTGCATGTGGCAGACACATCTGTGCTACTTGGTCTCCCAGCTTTCTCCCCACTGGGCAGGGAATTAGCAAGTTTAAAATTTAACATGCTTAAAATCCCACTAGCATTGCCTGAATCCTTTTTTTGAGTAGCAGACTAAGTTTAGAAAAGGACAAGTAAATTCATTTAAACTGGTTAAATTAAAAATAGTGGCTATGCTGTGACAATAGCAGCAGAGGAAATCCCAGTTGGTCTTCTGGAACATTTCAGGCTTCCCGCTCCACTGCCTCGGCTGCAGTATCCCCCCTTACATAACCCAGCAAGCAGCACCGACACACTTATCTGAGCAGGCACATTGACAAAAATATTTGGTCTATCGAATACCCGTGGTACACAGACTGAAGGCTTTTGTGACCCTCCTCCACATGAACTTTAGCGGTAAATGGCATAGAAGTGTTTGCTCTCTTCTCCCTTGAGAAACCCAGATTTACTTTTATGAAACCATCAATATTAATGTTCATGTGGCATTCTGAAAAGCCATTTTCCCCTTTTTCTTACACTGCCAAACACAAACAATGAAGCAACTTTGTAAGCAATGTCTTATTTAAACTGTTTCTCATTTCTTCTTCCTTTTTCTCCCTTTCTCTTTTCCTGTTTCTTTGAGGGGTATGGGGTTTTCTGGGCTGCTGAACCCTATCTTTACTTTTCTTTCTAGTGTTTCTGTTGTTTATGTGGCCTGCTTCACTTTGGGCTTGCATCAAGTTCTTTTGTAGCACGCAGTCACATAGTTATACAAATGTCTCCATAATGCTGAAAGTGTCACATACATTCCAGATGTCAAATCCAAAATGCTTTGCGTTTTGAGAAAAAAGGCAGGGGAGCAACAGAATAGACTGAAGCGTATCCACTCAAGAGCTGGGGATGTGGGAAGGTGACAATTCCCTGTAAAGCTTTGCAGAACCACAAAAATTAGTGCAACACAGACACTCACCAGACCAGAGCCACTGCAGGCTCTCTGTTAACCAAATGGTCCTTCTCTTCTGAGCTATAGGTGCTCCACAGACAAAGATGTGTTTTTCAGTGAGCAGTTTCTAAACTTCATGCAAGCACAGTCTGCATTTCACTGGAGGCTGAACGATTCATAGGGCGAAGGACAAGAATTTTCTGTCTTCAGTTTTAACTGCAATTGTTTTTCAGACAATCCTTATTGTAAAGAAATGAACAAGCAGACAGCTGTTTATTTTCACACAACACATTTTAAGGAACCTGCAAAATTAAAAAACTGTGCTATGTGTTCTTGAGTGCTCATTTAATACTTATCTAATGACTTTCATGTTAATATAGAAATCGAACTCAACTTGCTGCGGCTGCTCCACATCATCTGGGAAGTAAAGTGTAGTTGACAGCCAACTCGTGTCAGCAAGCTGGGGAAGGGCCTTGGTCCAATCTATACTATGAAGACATGTCTACATAGTCAGATGGAGACAGTTGTGGAATAGCTTAGCTCATTTTCTAAGGTGCAAAATGGAAGACACATTCAATCCAAAAGCTGTTTGGACACGCTAATGTGGAACTGTGCCCAAGCTAATAAGTTCTGCTCAGAGGCAGGTTATTCTTTCACATAAGTTGGCTGGCTCCTTATATGGTGAGGTATATATGCTACAGCTTGAAATAACACAGTTCAACCTTTAGTATGAACGTTGGTTGCTAGACAAAGTCTGCTCAGAAAGCCAGACTTTCTTTTTCTTTTTCGTGTTCATTCTTCTGAAGATCCCAGGAAAGTCATCAGCTAGTATGGGATATATTGTACTTGCATAGCAGAAGTAAAGCTGAAGTTAAGAGGCTAAACTTCTTAATGGTTTGTTTCTCTTTCATATTCACAACATCTTTCACTCTGCAGGAACAAGTGAAAGGAGACAGAAATACTACCATTCCATTAGATAAAAAATGCCCCTTATTCGCTCATACTTTTCTAACAGACACATTAATTTCAAGTTATTGTGGTAATACATGCCACAATGATTTTGAGGTTTATAATTTTTTACTGAAATATTACAATTAAATATGTTTTCAATTGAAAGTCTCATTACAGTTATCAATGTATGTATTATTATAAGATCTTAATCTTATATTAAAATACTTGGTGTCAGCATATAATGACCTTATAAATGTCTTTTCAAGGAATTTCATGATAATGCACTTCTAGTTCTCATTCTACACAGACTCCAATTTAAGATTCACATGTAACGAGGTTTGTTGCTTTACTATGTCATTAACAAAACCAGATAATCTCTCTGTGTCAGAGTTAAACCATTTCATATACCACACTACTCTTACTTCTGTTATCATAACTAAGCTCTTAACTAGCTAGGAGTCTCAGGAATAACTTTCTAATCCTTTACCTTTGATTGCTAAAAATCTATAAAGATATAAGTTACCCCCAGGACTTAGCTTGGACACAGTCCTGAACTAATGCATCTAAAATGGTTTCTGAACCATGCAGACCTTCACAATCTCCTGCACTGATTGTGCACACATTTATTTAATTAGTATTGTAGGCTGCATCTCATAGTGTCTAGCACTTTGTTTTCCACAGAAGATGTTTAGTCTGTTAAAGAGTAAATGCTACGCAGAGATAAATGTTGGGAAAAGACTGATGCTTAGGTTGTAGAAGTTTTCACTGCAGAGTTAAATTGTAATCTACATTGCATCAACTCCTCTCATGCTGTCTTGAACAAAAGCATCTGCATAAAAAATGCACAGAGATACCACTTTAACTCAAGTTGACTCTGATGCTATGAAGACTTGAATGGTCTCTGTCCCTAGTGAGAGTCCTATGCAAAGAGACAGGTACCATTGGAAGCTGGTAAGTCACACCTCTGGCTTGTACTTTAGGATGGGAGAAATCCTGTGGCAGGACCTATTTCTGTCTGTTGTGTATAGACGGAATGTTGTTCTGTCTGTTGGGTATTGAAGCTGCCTTAGACTAGATCTGGCTACTTACAAATCGCAAAACCTAGTCGGGGTGCCCCCTATCCGGTAGTAGTGGTTAACATTTTAGTGAAAAGTTCCTTCATGTTTTCTTAGGACACTCGCAACTTTTGACTGAGATTTGACTATTGTAAAAAAAGAATAGTAGTAAAACTGGACAGTGCAACTGAGAGGTTCCTTTCTTAGGTGAACACAACAGAGCGTTTCCTCCGGCCTATGGACTTCATTCCCCTCTCACAACAGAGCTCCCTGAAGCTAGTGTCTGTCTTTCATAAACAGTAGACAATCATATTTGTTTATACTTGACTGAGGTACAGTTTAGCTGTTTATCTAATGTACTTTTGTCTCTGAGGGCTTTTTCAAATCTCTGTAGAGCAGGAGTTGCTGCTGAGACAACGGCTGCAGTTCCATGGCAACTGAAAACAAAAAACTACTCCCTTCTCGATTTGAACCTACGATCTGCAAGTGGCATTTCAGGCAACCCAATACTTACACTGGGAGAGAAAAGAAAGAAGCTCTCCATATCAATTTTTTCCACGCCACAAATGATTTTGTAACTTCTGTTATATCATATCCCAAACACTTATTTCTTACCCAAGTTAAGGTATCCCTACTCTATTAAGTTTCGTCTTTTGTGGAAGCCATTATTTTTGATCACACATACTGCCATCATTACTATCATTCCTAGTTCTACAGTATTTTTTTTTTCATAAGCTTGACCAGAACAATGCACATTTTTCAAAGTGTGGGTGAAATTTATAAATCTGGATCTGTAAATTGTGTCATGGTTATAACTGCATCCTGGTTTCTGTTTTATTTGCCATTTTCTTCTCCTAATACTTTGGGGTTTTGTTTGTTTGCCATTGCTGAGCATTAATCTGACATTTGCATACAGTACCTCTCCAAGAACTCAGACGCCTCTTTCTGTAGTTGTTGTAACTTCTTTAGAGCTGCACTTGTATAATCATAATGAGGCTTTTTTGTCCCCAGGGGTATTAATCTGTGTTTAACATTTTATTTCTTACACCATTTATTGCAAAATTGCTCTGTATTGAGAAAATATTCTGCATCCCATTGCAACTGGCTCTTGGTTTGTATCATCTGCTGATCTTATGATCTAACCATTTACCTCTTTTCCAAAACATTCAGAATATAAAGTAGCACAGGAGTGAGCATAAGACCTTGAAGAACACCTATGAGTAAGCCACTGCCACTGTGAAAATGGAATGCTACCCTTTCATTCTCTATCCTAATTTCTGAATTTTTTCTTTCAATTACATACGAACACCTGAGAAAGCATGCTTTATATCATGCTTGCGTTCTTCATCATTCTTTGGCAAAGGATCTTTCTGAAAGATTTTGGAAATCCAACTATAATGTATCATCCAAACCATTCTCATTCACCTGCATGGTGATTCTTTCAATGAACTCTAATCATTTGTGCCTTATACCCTCCCTTTGTGAAAGCTTTATCAACTTTCCCTTTTTATGTCATGGTTAGCTATAAGTCTGCCCATTTTTCATCACAGCTGGTATCAGCTTGCTCGGTGCAGAGGTCAGGCTTATTGGTCTGTAATTCCTGAGGTCCCCCTGAATTTAAAAACAAAAGGAATGTCACATTTGCCACATTCCATTCCTGTGGAACAGAAGCCAATCCACGTGTTGAGTTACATTGCAGTTAATAATTTGTCACATATATCACACTTCCTTTAGAAGTGTTTTGAAAACCTGATGTAATCTACGTGATTTGTTACCATTTGGTTCTATCTAATCTGAAATTTCTTCTCTGACACTGCAATTCAAGATATTTCGTTGACTTGGCCCCATAAAAAAGATTCTGCTGTGGAAACCTGCCCAAGCTTGTCCATGGAATACATTAATGAGAAAAATTCATTTAGTGATTCTGCTGTGGGCTTATCTTCTTTAAATGCTCCTTTTATATTCTAAACATTATAGAATGCCTATAAACTGTCTGGCACAATTCAGGCTTCTGATGTGTTTAGAGAAAGTTTTATTATTCATTCTTATGCTTATCACAAGTTACTCCTCAAAATACTTTTGACCCACTTTATAAAGGGTTTATGTTAAATGTGGAAGAGTTTGTGTTGTTTTCTGTTTTCTTCATTTCAAAATAATTTCCTCTTTTTGAAGGCTGACTTATTTCTAACAGCCGCTTTCACATTTCTGTTTAATCATGCCAGCTTTCTGTTTGCGTGTGGTCCTTTTAAAGTCCTTTTTGATAAGTAGTAAAAGTTTGCTGTTAGTCTCTGTTATAGTATCTTAAAACACTCAGCATGCCACCTGTGAACATTTCACTCCTTTGGCTGCTTCTTTTAATTCCTCCTTAATGGCCATGATTTGCATATTTCAATAATACAAAATAGCCTAATAATATATGGGAGATACATATCCTTTGATATTGTCTTTTGGTTCCTAGGCAAATCCTCATAACACAGGAATTTCTTTTTAATTATGATTTCTAATAACATCTGTGCATTGTTAATTTCTCCCAGAATCCTGCTTTGTTTCTTGGGGAATTTGGCCAACTTGTCATCGAAACAAGAATCAATCAGATCTGAGGTAAGATAGCACAGAGTAAATCACCCTCCAGCTGGTGTGAACGGCACTGAGTATGTCAGCAGAGCTAGAACTGATGGGCTCCCACTCCTACAGTCTGGTCTTGCTCTCAGGGTTTGCACAGTTAGCTGAAAATTTTTTGTGAATATGAGGAAAATTATAAAAACGTTACGAGACTCAGTAGTGCAGACAGGTGCACTTTAGAGAGGTTCATTTTTAAAGTAGTATGGTTAAAGCAAATAAAGAATGTGACATCAGAACTGACTACAGAGATTTAACTATCACAGAATTGCAGAGTGAATTCTCATGGATTTGCAAAGCAAAATGAAACCATTCAGTCCATTAACTCTTACACCGCACTTCAGCTGAATGTGAGTCACATCCAGTTTTCAAAACATTGTTTTCTCTCCCCAATAACTTTCAAGAGCAGTAAAATGAATAACTGATGATACAGAAAGAGAAGTGTTTAACAGAAGAAAGATGCATGTATACTAGGAAGGAAAAGACTATTTCAGCGGTGCACAAGTGCCCAAATAATAAAAATAAATCTTTATCGTACTTGCCACGGATCTGTCAAAACATTTTCTCTCCTACATTGCCATCTGGTGGTGCTCTTTAGAAAAAGCTGAGTCTCACAAAGCTGATGCACTCAGGCTCCAAAGGACTCTTCACTTTCAGCTCTGACTCTCACAAGCTCACCGTGACTACGTTTTCTGAATAATTTGGTTGCTATTGTTATAGACATAGATGTTTTTAATTTTAGTGTACGTTACATCTTACTTTACCTGTGTTTATTTTCAAAAGCCTTGATTCCTGTGGCTTAGTCTTTGGACACATGCAATTACTACATTAAATACTAAAGTTATTTCAGGAGAATATCTGAAACCTTTTTTTCCTGGTAGTTCCTAAAACTAATTTTTTCCTATCCAACATAAGTAGTTGCATATTTCAAATTACAGGAGGAAATCCTGGCCACACTGAAACTTCTGGAAAAAATGCAATTTGCTTTCGGGGCCAAGAGCATGGCTCAAAGTTTTTTTATCCTTCTGGTGGAAACAGGAAAGGAAGTGTTTGTCTTGCATGCTGTGGAGGAAAACGTATTACATCTTCAAGAGCAACTTACACCTGCCGTCTTGTCTCTGGCTGACTCTCACTCCAGATGTACAGCAGCAATCAAGAAGAGAGCTTGAAGAAGTCTCAGGAGACCTATAAAGTCAACAAAATGGCTTATGACCTCTTTTTTGTTCAATATTTCATGACGTATAAAAAAAACCCCAAAGCGCTGAGGCTTTCCGTTTGATTTTCCTTTAAAAAAGCAGATCTTGTCAGAGTGTAAGGTTTATCACATCAGGGAAATGGGAAAAGTGTAATTCAGTTGTGATATTTCTTCAGCTCAGACTGTTTTCAGCTGTTTAGATCATTATTTTTGTACCACTGACTCTCATATCTGGAAAGGAAAGTTCGATATCTCCATCTCTCTTGAAGAAAAGAATAGTGAATGCTCTCACCTCAAACTTCTGAGTAATCCAGATATGAAAATAAAGCAAAACAAGCCTTGAAATTTCTGGTATTCAATGTGAATAATTAGGTAGGTGAGAGCATACAAATAAAAGGATACCATTTAAATCAAAGCTTTTGTTGTTTCAGTGCAAATCTGAGTGGTCAGACTAATCACATGTTATTTTACCACATTTAGGGTCCTTGTTTTATTATCCATCAAAATGCTGCAGGGTAATAAAAGGTTTGTATAGCCTCAGCCTAAATCAACTTCTATTTTGGAATAAGAATTACCCAGGAGGTGAGCTGCCTCATCCTCTTTTTGGTTTAACTCCTTCCACTTCCATTCCATACAATATATACCCTGAACAGGATGTTCTGCCTCTGTATTCCTAATCCTTTTGTGGGAACTGCCCCATGTGTCTTTTCTGCCTAACTTAACCATAGTTTATATAGCTATAAGATAAAGATATTTTATACCTCACTAGTCAAGTGTAAACTATTACAGTAAATCGTGTTATTTTCACAAGTTTGCTAACAAGTGCTAGATGGCATTATAAGTGTGGAAGTAACACTTTTCTTTCCACATTCCTGCTTTCATCGTTCGCATTTATTTCTTCAGGGGAAGAACAATACTTGGTGTCACACTGAGGAGTGCCTCTCTATTATATTTAATTCCTGGGCTGGGAAAAAATAATGCCTAAATACAAAAGGTCACAATTAAACTCTGCAGTATAAATGTACTACTCCAAATATCTCTGTTTTATTAACCCTCAACAGCATCGGACCATAAAAGAACACTGTCCTGAGGCCACACGGAACCTTGTATGAAGCACTCCTTAACTCTGTTTTTCTGTGTTTTTCCTCAGCTGTTTTTTGAGCTGCCACAGCAACCAGGAGAGGAGCTGTTGTGCTTGTGCTTAGCTCTCACTTGCATTAAGGTCATGTTCTAGTTCTGTAACAATTTAGGTGGAAGTTGTGTAATTGCTACCCACATTTAGACCTAGCTGTGTTTCCAGGCCAGAGAGGTATCTTTAAGTAAAAGAAAAATCAAACTGCAGATTCGAATAAGGAAGAGAAGTGGAAGAGACACTGTGCAAGGAAAAGCAATTATTTTCTATCAATTTTCTTCCACATTCATCAAACAATTTCTCCAGCAAAGATCAGCTACATTTATTGTAACACAAAAGGGACAAATCACATTTGTTATCTTAAACCTGTTTCCTCCAACATCAATGGGCTTTTTCCTCTCTGTGTTTTCTATCCTAGGCTCCTTTATTTTTCTACCAGAAACCGAGAGGTTATCAATCTTCACGTGGAATATTCCCTCAGTTTTGGGATGTTCCAGTATTGCTCAGCACGAAAGTTCTGGATATATTTCTGGGAATATCTGAAAATGTATAAACGGTGCCAATGGGATTTGTTTCAGCAGAATATGGAACACACAGGCTGTAGTCAGAGTAGAGGATAAACAGAATGCAGATTGTTGTCTCAAAACAGTGATTTTGTTCTTGAAATAGTCTTTTAAGGCTCAGACTTTGCTATATAAATATAATTCAGAAAAGTGTCTTCTTAAATACATTTTGGGAAAACCATTCATTAAATTAATATCCTTCTATTATTAAATTTCAATAGTATGCTCCATCTTTTCAAAGGCTCCACAGCTCTGTTGTTCTCCAAACACAAAGAGGATGCAATGACTAAAAAGCTATCAGACCGAAGCACAGACAGTGAATGCAGCATATTTGTGGGGTGCTTGGAGACAAATGAGATGTTGGCGTAGTGGTGACTCATTTAATTGCACAGCTATCACAAGATAATGTGATAGTATTAACATAAGTAACTATGTGCTGCAATTATTCCTCTCAGAGTGTTATATGCTAGCATTTATAACAGTGTTCACTGCTTCCAGCTCATAAAACAAATCCTGAAAGTATTCTCATAGAGATCACTTTGTAAGTATTCTGAATAAGCTATTAGATTTTGCGTGTATATGGCACTGTTAGCTACCTCTACCCAGCAGTAAGTGGCACTGGATCTGGCAATCACTCACAAAGGCAGGAGCGGGCAGTTTGGTGCTCAGAGCTGAAGAGCTGTCAGTGAAGGCAGCGCCAGTCCAGCAAGTGGGAATTCTTTAACCAGGCATTCCTGAACTACAGCACAGACCTTTAGTGATGCACAAATACTGCCAGAATGCCAAGATGTCTCCCTCTATGCACACAGCCCTGAAAAGCCAGGAGATACTGCTGAAAACAAAATTTAGGAACACTTGTCATAGACCAATTAACTCAAAACAACTGACTAAACTGAACTGAGCAGAGCTACTTGATGTGGTAAGAAAATAGGTAAAAGAAATGGGTGCCTAAAATAAGGTTTGTTAAATTCTAATTCTCCACTGATATTCATTATTTCTAACTCTAAAATTGCCAAGGGTCCATCAAAACAGACGTAGTAAAGAACATCAAAGCAAACAATTTCTAAGCCAAAGAGGTAGGCAAAGGACCCTGGAAGATGATTTATGAGCAAAGTGATCATGGTTGGGGTCAGCCTTGTTTTGACAATATGTGCTTTCAAATAATGTTTTTTAAACTCTATTCATTTACTCCTTGAATTATGTTAGGCCCTAAACCAGGTCTTCGCCTTTCCAAAATGCCATCTGAATGGTGATATTACAAATTTCAACAAGAAGTCATATGTAAATCAGAGCTAATAGAGCATCCCCTTTGATAGTTGGACATGCATTATTCAGCTCTGGGTATCTTCCTTTTCCCCTGCGGGCTGCAGCCATGATTAAAATGTTACTTTAAAATTAATGTCTCCACAGAGACAAAGATGGATTGAGTACATAATGGATTCTCTCTCACCACACTATTAAGCAAGAAAGTTACCTCAGCATGAAGATTTCATTACATCTCACCAAAGACTTTAGATAGTCCACTGCAATCTCAGAGATTCCACAAGGCCAAAATGGATTAAAGCACAGGATCTCTTTAAAGAATATTTTCTTTTTTTTAAAATACCAAGATGTAAGACTTCCTGTGAAGATAGCTGTCAATGTACATGCATGCCAATTCTTTTTTTCTTTAAAACACAGTCCATTATTTTTATAAAAATGGCCTGGCACGGTGTAAAGCTTGCAAGGCCATTATACACGGTGCAGGTCAACATCAAATTTTCAACTGAATATTTTATTAAGAAGGTCATTGTGGTTCACTGGGCACAGAGCCAGACTCCCTTTCAGAGCACCAGATGATTCAGAGGCTTTGCGTTCATCACCACACAGTACTTGGAAGAAGCAGCATTTGGACCGGATGGCTTCAGATTGAGAACTTGTATGTCGGTACCTTCTGCACAAATATTAAAGTAAGTTCCAGCAGCAATCCCCACGGACACTGCTTAGAGAGATGTTCCAGACAGATCATGACACAATTAACTAAGATGCAAGCAGTGGGAGTCTGAGATTGAACAGAAATAACATCTCCATACATATATAGCCTTTCAGGTGTATGCATAGCTATTTTCCTAATCTAACCAAAGGAAAAGTAAGTCCATGGCCACGTTCCTTCCAACTGTCACAGAGCTTAGCTGCCCTTATATGCTGCTAGACAACAACAGAGCGGCCTGCAAGCCTTAGGAATTGCCTGTCCCAAACGGCAGGCACTCATCTTCGCTCTCTTGCCTGCCCTACCACTTGAGTCTGCACTTAACAGATGCTGATTTTTCCTCAGCATAAGCCAAGGCCTTTCTCTTCAGATATCATCACTTCAAACAGGCCTAGATTAGAGCAAGAAAATGCAAGCATGACTCTCTGCCTAAATTTAATTCCTTGAAACCCAGGCTGCTGCCAGACTCTTCCAGTAGTTCTTGCTGCAATGCAATCACAGCAAATTCAAAGTGTCTGCAGTTTTGATAGGAAATTATAACACATCTGATTACTCAAGAATACATTTTTTGTGCGATTGTCACACAGAAATTCCCTAGGATTAATCTTAGGTCTGTAGAGCTCATACATAAGCTACAAAAAACATATACAAAACTAAGTAGTATTAAAATAACATACTTGCATTTGTCTTCACACCTTGAAAACTTTGAAGAAAAATCTTGAATAATTATGGGAGAAGTTCTGACTTTGGGCTTATAGCATATGGGATCAAATGATTTTATTGTGTTTTTGCTGAGCAGAAAGCTATGTAAGAAAAATGATCAGCCTCCAAAACAGCAAAGCTAAATAATAAAAGACTTAGGAGATTTTGCAACAGTAAATAATTCAGTCAAATAAAGACTGTGGAATACAGCTGTGTTTGTTTTCATTTTCACTCTGTATTAAATATGAGACTTTTCCTTCTTATATTTGAAGTTAAGAGGCTGTGAGCAGAGCCAGGCAAATACCTGAGACTATTTTTCTTAACTACTGAATCTCCTTTATCTGGCTTTGATTTCCATTGGCTTCTGCCAGTGCTCTGGTGGACAAATGTACTGGCAAAGCACAGAGGAACATTCTGACCTCAAAATAAGGTAGAATTTGCACTAGTGTCTCAATTCCACTTAGAAGAGACAATACAAAACCATATGAATGATGCTGCCAATCAAAATAGGCAAATCTGACTCCAAATAATGTAAAACTTGCAGTGACCTGCAGATGAGGAAGCAATGAGAGCACCAATGCATAGTTCTGGTCTACAACCACTGACTTACACACAGCAAATACGTACCAGGATGAAGACAAGCAATCTTCAACACTGTAGAGTTGTAGAAACAGACCTGCAGAGAAGATGCATTAGTCAAAAATGTTAAGCTACTGATGAAACATGGCTTAATCATATACCAAGTTATATTGCAGGTGACATCGCAGAGGCCCATAAGCAGTCCAGAAATTGTCTCCCCCACAGAAATGAGTGAGAGACCTGGATAAGTGTAGCCACCTTGCAATTAGGAAACAGCATGCATGAATGACTGAAAGATGAGCAACACCTGAGATCACAACAAATGGCCTGTGGGGCAATATGGGGCAGCTGTGAGGAAGTAAGCCATGGGCTCTGGGGCTGAGGCAGATTGCGAGATCTAGCAGGGAAAAATAGATGAAATGTAAAGGTAGGTGTGGTCTAGAAGGTTTACAGAGCTCTCTGGGGAACTGTGGTGAGTATACATAGATATTTAAACATGAATACATTCTTTATTCATTTTGTTCAGCTGTAAAACAAGAGTTTGTCTAGAAATAGCACAGTATTGTTATTATAAATTTTTCTGACTCACACATTCTCTACCATGGCCGGAGAGAAAACAGATCAATAACCTTAAGTACTAATTTCCGGAGCTCCAATAACATGGTCCTTTCAGGGCAGTAAAAAATGCAACCAGGATTCTTGTGCATTACCTAGAAATAGATTGCACTAGTTTGATGCCTCCTATGAACCATAAGTTCTGATTCCACCTACAAAAAATGAACTCTGCATGTTGGAGGTAATGTGATTTATCAGCAGTACCATAATTCTCATCACATTTTTTTTTTCTGTAAATGTTACTAAAGAAAGAAGGAATCAAGTAGTCTTTATCTGAAAGTATATTAAATGCAAAATCTTCCATGTGTCAAAACTACTAACACCAACAGCAGCCCAGCTGGATTCCTTCTGCTCCCAGAGGGAGATAAGAATTAGGATAAATTAGATCCTTTCCATACCGTTATACCACTTCTGCTTGTTGGAGAATGTGGGAGGAAAACTATTAATGCTGAGGCCAATTTATTGTTTATGTCATTTTTTTGCATGCTTAATTGATGTAAATTACCAGCAGCTACTGAAGTTTTAGACAATGACAACAGTTGTGCTCCAGTTTTTGAAGCTAAAACCTCCAGGAGAAAAGCATGGCCAGTTTATATTTTCCCTATATCAGTGACAGAAATTTCCAGGTTTTATTAATTTATTTTACTTTTGGAATTAGGACCCATGCAATAATTACTTAAATAGGGAAACAGAGATTGTAATGAGGCTTGGGATCGTGCAGATGAGAATTGCCAACAGGAAGCAGTCCTTGTTCCCACAGAGCAAAACAACTAGTACCCAGGGTAGTTCTGGGCATGTCCTGGAATACAATATTGCACTGTGCAAAGAAGCTGTTTCTGTGGTGTCATCTTTTTTTTTTTTATGCTCTTTTTCTAAAAACAATATGACGTGAAAGAATTTCATAGTACTAAAACTCCCAGACATAGACCCAATAATGGAAGTCGTGAGATGCTTTGCAAAACAAGCTCAGTGTGAGGGCTGCTCGAATGAAGCCTACAATGATTAGACTTCTGAATAATCAGGCAAACAGCCCTCATTGTAACAAGCACTGTTTATGGGGCTGAGGCAAACACAGACAAGTTTGATTCACATGCCTCAGTAAGCGCAAAAACACTTGTAACAAGGAGCCTTGCAAACTGAGCAATTAGGGCTATGGAAACAGGCTCTGCCCTACCCAGATCACCAGCTCGGTGAGAGGTGAGAAGCACTCAGCCAAGCTGGGATGCCCCAAAGGGACGGGCTCTCAGCTCCCAGACAGGCGACAACAGCAGAACCAGCCCCTGACTGGGGCTGTGTTCCCTCTACAGCTGCATCAGCAAAACATCGCCAAAAACGCCTGAGCAGAATTAAATAAAAATCAAGCGAAATAAAGACCTAAAAAAAGCAGCTCTAAAAATTTGAGCATTCCTAAAGCCATTGCAAAAAGTATAATTTTGGTAAATGGCACTTTGTTGGCTTCATTACTAAATTGTAACATAAACAACCCCAGCTGCAGCAGCTGAGACACAGGTTTCTGCTTGCAGTAAACATGAATGCACAGCATTACGTGGATCTAGAAGTATGTGTATCATGTTGATCCCCTCACAGATATATTTACTCTACATAAAGATAGCAGTCTAGTACAGTGCTTCACAGGCTTTCGTGTGGTAAGCTTTTTTAAGAACAAAGTTCTTGTGAGCACAGCTTTCTAAGGGGTTTGTTTTGTGGACAGCCACCTACATGAGGTTGACAGCCATTGACTAACAAGGCTGTAGCCATGAAGGTGTAATCAAGCTACAACTTTTCCCATCTCCTGGGGCTACTCCCAATGGCTGGGTCTCTCCGAAACCCCTCAGGATTTTCATGCCATGAGTTGGGCCAGCTGCGCTTACTACCACCATTCTCCAAGGGAGAGGTTCACCCTGGTCCCAGTATGCAGCTTTGTGCTGTCCTGTAATGGAGCACAAGTGGGAGTGGAATTGCTCAGCTGTCAGAGCTGACAGCTTTCCTGTCCAGAAATGCACCCTACTCCTGGGTACAGCTAAAGGTAACCCTTTAACCACTACTGCTTCGATACTTGACTGCTGCTTCCATGGGTGACCACAGCAAAAAGCGCCTTTTCTAGGCCATGGACTTCATGGGCTGCAAATGATGTAGGGTCCACTTCTAGCATCAACTTTTCTGGATCACCTGCTCTTTTACCCTTTAAAAGAAAAAAATACAGCAATGGGTTGCATTAAATACACCAGAGAAGCTTCAGCGAAATTAAGTTCACTGTCCTAAAATGCATGTGTTATTTTTCACCTTGTCCACACTGTAGTAAAGTTGGTCTGGTGCACAGTGTCAGCTTTTTTACTACCGCTTCCTTTTTTTCCTGATGCCCCAGAGGCCCTAACATCTTCAGATCCTTTGCAGTTTGTTTCTGACCTCCTTACTCTTTCTGGTTTGGCGTCTTCTGTGAATTTCGCTGTATTAGAAATCACACAACACAGGTTGATACGAACAGAGAGCTACAAAGCAGAGAGATGCCAGCTCTTTGTTCCTTACTTTAACATCACTAAGTCCAAAAGGACTTGGAAATACAAAATGAATACAGATTACAGCTAGCTGGAAGAATCATCACTATTGTCTTTGCTTCACCATTGTGAAAGCAGCAGTGGCACAGATCTTATGAAGGTGCTCTGCTGAGCGCCAGGCAATCTGTTGGTCTAAGAAAACAGATCACTGCATGTCAGAAGTTGCAGACCTCATTTCCATGAACTTCTTGTGTGGCCTAACCATACTTGTTTGCCGCTTAGGGATGCTAGTGAAATTCAATAATCGTTCATGAAATGCAATTAAATATTCTAAGTGCATCCAAATGAAATAAAACCGGCTTATAGTTTATCCACTTGCATTCCATGTTATTTTTCCACGTTTCTGTACTAGATCTCTGTGCTAGTCAAGACATGTCTCTCTTGAAAACCATTACACTTTGTGACTCCTGCTTCTTCTGTGTATAATTACATAAGAATTTGAAGATAAGTTTACAAACCCCCTTTTGAGTCCCAAAGCTTGTTCTCTTTTACCAACTGTATTGGTTAGTCAAAAAAAAAAAAAATTAACCCCTACCTGCTAACTTTGTATTTTCAAGAATTCGAAAATACTTTAAGTATTTATTTATGTGTTTAAACTTTTAACATACAGTTCTTTACTATAAGGCTATTAGGAACTGTCAAATGAAAAGCAGAACATTTAGCTAATGTCTCTGAACTGTTAATGCTTTCTGTTAAACTCCAAGGACATAACATTTTTCTTTCACATTAAGTATACTTAAAAAATAATAAAAAAACCAGTTCCTCATGTTTATTGCACGTAACCTGCGTAAAATCACTAATTCTCAAAAATGACATTGCCAGAAGATGGCACCTGCTATACGTATTTGATGCTGCTGAAACAACAAAGATGTGCAGGCTGCTCTAGAACAGAGCGGATACATAATTGATGTTGCCCACTGTATGTTCCAGGGCTTAGAGACTGGAAAATATATTCATTATACAATGACACTCAATGACTTCAATAAAAGCAGATTTTAGCCTCAATCTTACATACAATCACAAGAAAGAACACTGTTTGTTGCACAGTAAGTGTGTATCGCGGATCTGTCATTTCCTCTAATCCATGATTATTCAGAATTTCCATGGCTCCACTTAAAATTTTGTGTATGCAGCCTCTTTCCCACAAATGGAAATGGTGTGTTTATTTTCAACACCAAAAACTTCCATCGGAATCTTTTGTCTTCTTAAATAAAGGAAGTGTTTTATTTAAAACTGAAACTTTGTCTTCTTAACTATTAGGATTTTGCCTCTTCCTCTTTTGTTCTCTTTCTGCCCATTCTGTAAGACAGAGACATCTTTAGTTTTCCCTTCCTCTATAGCATTTTGAAGCATTTTTGGCTTCATAGCAATCAGAATAACAAAAGCATACAGAAACATGAAAAATGTCAGAAACCTGGGCACTATTGGTTTTATTTCTCTGAGTCACACGAAAGGAAGAAGTGCGGGATTCTCTAGCATGGATCTTTCAATCCTAGCACCCATAGATCAGACTCCATTACCCCTGCAGGCTGGTGGTGATCAATGAAATCTGTAAAAACATTTCCACTTTGGCACCCATTTTTCACAATGTTCAGGATATCCTTAAACTTCAGGACTGAGTGTTTTATTGTGAAGTAGGGTGAATTGCCTGTGTCTGGAGAACTCTGAGTTAGCAGTTGGCCAGAGGTTCCAGGACATCAGCATCTGTGAAATTTGAAGTGAAACTACAGGAATTGATGGTGTCTCTGTTTGCCTGTGTGTGATGTCCTGCATATTGGTAAGAGCTTTCAGTAAAAGAGAGGGCCGTGGGCAGGTCAGGAGGCTTTGGAAAATATGATTCTTGCTAAGTGCTACAAGGGGAAAAAGGGGAGCCATAAGTAAGTCCTTTGGGCACACATTGAGATCTGTGAGTTTTTTCTTGCAGAGATCTAAATGCTTGAATGACTAAGTCTGTTATTCACTTTTTGAGAAGCAGATGCTGTCCACCTGTAATATTTTCTAACCTAATCTTTTACAAATATAAGTGTTTCATACATTGTTATGTTCAGAGCAAAGATAACAAAGTACTGGTGTGGAGCAAGAAAGACTTTTAGGGACGTGTTTGGAAGGTATGATTTAAGTGACGCGCCAAGATGTGTAAGGTCTGGAAGGACCTGTTAAACTGAAGGCTCCAGAATACAGGCAAGGGAAACCCTCATTGCCAGCTGCAAATTCTTTAAAATGAGAGGGAGCTACAAGAAATGATCGTTCACTGTTTCCTACTGTTGCCCTCCAAAATCAGTAACTCCATGTCCCCACTTCCAAACTGTTGCTTTCCCAACTCCAGAAGCTAGATTTTGCCCTCTAAACTACTGCTCTCTACAGGACTCTGAAATCTTTCTGTAAATTCTTGATTCTTTATTTCTGTCTACACTCTAAGATTTGACGTGACCTCTTAGATTTGCTGCTTCTTTGCA
>Ga0181612_128556_pt1 | contig 18070 bp, 5 predicted proteins | sample HoacroProtozoa21_FD_119630 | JGI IMG/M metagenome (GOLD analysis project Ga0181612, IMG submission 119630) | Hoatzin crop microbial communities from Cojedes, Venezuel. Combined Assembly of Gp0051906, Gp0051904, Gp0051908
CACCATCCCTGGAGGTGTTTAAAAAACATGTAGATATGACACTTTGGGGTATGGTTTAGTAGGCATGGTGGTGTGTTGGGTTGATGGTTGGACTTGATGATCTTAGAGGTCTTTTCCAACCTATGACTCTATGATCCTTAAAGGATATTCATACTGATAATCTTTTATACTAAACACTTCAAATTCAACAACATGAATACAGTTAACATATTCATTGCTGTCTCTGGCTTTCAAAACCATTTGGTGGTTATACTATTAGAATATTCTAGCTGAATGGGATAGCATTAGTAAAAGGAGGCCATTCTAGTCCCCTGACAGAAACCTTACAACTGAAGAAAAACTATTTGTAATACATGCTTGAAAGGTGGTGGATTTTTTTAAGCTATAAAGTTTTGCTAGTGTAAATATTTGACCACTGAGACATACCTAGTAATATTCTCATAGGGGAAGTTTGAAGTGGCACTCAGTCTAGACTAAAACCTTTTCAAGTACAATTTTTCTGTATTCTTTTTTGCATTGAAAATGTTCTGTGGATGCAAAAGTCTTATCCCAAATTGAACATAATTTTCTTAAGTCTCCTTTGCAAGTATCATAAGTGGATCCCATCTCTGTCAATTCTGCAAAATCCCTGAATTGAATTACTTATATGAATAAAAAAATTTCAGCGACTTGGCATACAGTTGTAATCAATTCTAATTCTACTATATTGTTGTTTTTGTTGTGTCTGGTGTTTTATGGCATGTTTTAATGGAGTGTTGTCTGTGAGTATAGTTACTTTTTCTGTCATTAAGATATTAAATAAGCTTGGACATGAAACAGATCCCTGTAGAATCTGCCTATACATTGCATATATTTAGTAACTTGCATTTGTTGTTGCTGTTTTACTGCTCTTTCAGCCATTTTCAACAGGCAGAATAATCTTCACAGCCAGGAACTTATTTCTTTATGCCGGGTCTCCACATAACAAGGGAGGAAAAACAGCATAAAAACTGAAGAATTTGGAAGATAGGCATAAGGGTAAATATAATACCTGTAACACTTTAAAATGACTTGCCCAAAATAATGTAACACACTGGACACAGAAAGAAGGAAACACAGTTCACCAGATTCAAAGGTGTATGGGTAAAGCCAGCGTATACAGAATTCCTGCAAAGTCATCCCTAATAACAAATCAGTATATTATAGATGGTGTTACAAACTCCATCAGAGTCCAGGCACTAGTATTTGGCTGCCAGCAGGTGAGCTTCAGCATGCTGCCTCATCAGAAAACAATTCTGCCACATTATCCTACCCTGTTCAGCTAGCTCCTGTAGCTTACCGAACAGACGTACTCCTTGGTCACCCAGGGGAATGTTCTGGGGATCCTGGGCACTGGCAGATTGTTCTGCTGTCCCTACTTTAAGTATTATCATATCTATAGAAATTATATACTACTGTATTGTTAGGAACTTTAAGACTATGTTTACACAAACCAGAGCTAAGATAAAAACAAATAGTTATTTGTAAAACTGGAAAATAGACAACACTGTTTGGAACATGCCTCAAACAGCGGTCAGCAACTAGGGCTAGCATTAACTAAGTTGGTTTCTTTCCTAATTTCAAGTTCTTCTGTCACCTAATCTTTATTATATACAATACAAAGTTTTGACTCTTCAAGAGAGATGACAGGTGGTTTATCAAAGATTACAATGTCATCACTTTTTTGTATATTCAGATGATGCCACAAAATAAGAAGAACTTGCTCAAGCAAACAAGCTATCAAAACACAATGAGACAATATTATGAGCTCATATCTCAAATTTAAGAAACTGCTTAAGCTTTGGGCTCCGTGAAATTAAAAAAGGCTTTTCATTTTAGTGTCATGAATTCAAAGTAATATGCTAGGTTTTGATATAACAATGCACGGTAAGAAGAGCAACATTCTGGCAGTTCAATGCAAAGAATAGTAAGGAGTACTGCGAGCCAAGTAACCCAGAATATTGCAGCATATTTTTCAGAAGGTGTTTTTACTAAGACCTGCTTCACCTTGCAGTTGTTGACATGCATATAAGCCACTTGCATACTCATCCCCATTGTAGGCAGTACTGCAATTAAGCCAAGTAATAGGATGACTAGTGTTAGTCCTTTTGTTTGTGGTGTTAGTCCTTTTGTTTGTGTAACCTCAAAATTCCTTACATTTCTTATAGTATCATCACTTTTTTTGTTTGTTAGTGGTATTTCTACTTAGACGTTTCAAGAGTAGTTTCTCTTCAGCAGAAGTCAGGTGCTAGGAAGAGAAATCACGTGCAAGTAAAAATAATTTGATGCTTGCATTACATTCTGGCAGGTTTTTTAACTAAAAATAATGGCATCTAATACTGAGAACACTTAGGTAGCTGCCATTTTTCAGGCAGTGTGACAAGGCTTTTATGGAAAATTTAATTTCTTTAAAGATACTGTTAGATGTTTCAGTATCTTGTTGACTCATTATCATACAGTGTACACACCAGAAAGGGGTTTTGGAGTTGTAACAGATTGATCTACAAAAGTATCAACTCGATGTTCAGCAGTGGTCAAAAAAGCAAGCAACATTAGGAAAGGACTAAGGAAAAACTCAGAAAAAATGCAAAGCATGTCTGCTTTCAGAAGGCTATCTAAATTCTTGTTCTCCCATTTTGAAGAAAATATACTAGAATTAGAGCAAGCATGACCTAAAGCACAGAATATTTTCAATAAAAATAACAAATAATAGATGGGGCTTACAAAGTGACAACTGGCATACAGAAAATTGATTTCTAATCATTATCTATTGTCTCTTAAGAACCAAAGATATTGAATGATATTATTAGCTAAGATGCTCAGAACAAGGTAAAAGTAAAGACAGTGCAGGTCCACACAATATGTAGTGAAATTATGGATCGTGTTGACTGAGTATGTTGTGGTACCAAAACTCTGCACAATTTTAGAAGGAATAGTAAAATGTGTAAAAGAAAAATATATCAAGACCTATTAAATGTCAAGATAGTGCTTGTGACTTGGAAATTCTGAGTTCAGATCTTGAGAAGCAGGGATAAAATACCAACGAAGTACTTGTGTTTCCCCAGATCTTAATTTTCTTCCCCTCACCAAATTATCTAATATTAGCTAGTGTAAGACCTAGCATTTTGGGTTACGTGGATCTTTGTCTTGGATGGCTGTTCTTTTTTTTCTTTGTTTTTTTTTTTTCTTATGAAAACTAATGGATGAGGCCGTAGATGCATGTGCCACGGATTTTCTTTTTTTTGTTGTTTTTGATTGTGTGCTGCCAAGAATGAATACTTAAGCCTGCTTCTTGGGATAGATTTCTGAGTATCAAAATGCATTTTTTAAAGCTATTAATAGGCTTAGTTAAATTTTGAACCTGTCAACCAATGACAGTGTCCCCTGATTATACTTCAAAATTAGCAGACGATTAATAACTCCTGTACTCCAATTAATTCTTTTCTCTAGTGCCTGTCACTTATTTTTTAGATATTTAATCTTGATAATGTCCCTTTTTTCTATTATTAAACTGACTGAAACAACTTGCTTTCAAAATACAGATACAGTCATTCTCCACGTACTTTTCCTCATTATTTACTGATCAGTCGTATTTTACTCCACAAATAGGAACCAGCCCCCAACCACTTATTATAAGTAGAAATAAATTATTGATAATGGTTTAACACAATTTAGCATAAAATCCATGTAACAGAAGTAGTATTTTTGAAAGCAAGAATCCTTCAGCCTTGTCAGTTCTGGGGGGAAAGTTCATGACTAAACTAATTTTGTAGAATAACATGATGGTATGTCATACATACGCTACATTTACCTCAGGACAGCCTGCCCTGAGCGTGGTGTTTTGTTTTTTTTTTTCTTTGAGTATCCCTCCAGTTTAACAACCTTATGTTCTCTTCTGCTGCTGTTTCCCTGGCAACTTGGCATGGTAGAGTGTCATATCAGTCGACAATGAGCTTTGCTTCAGCTGTGTCCTGCCAAAGCTAGCAGAGTTTCTAGCAATCTGAGCTTTCTCACTGCAACTGTGACATAGCAGTGAGAGTTTCTTTCCATTAATATTTGCCAAAAATCAGCTGGAATTCTACTGGTGTAAATGTTTATGCAGTAGTGGCCTGATAATACCAGCTAGGGATGTCATTGGACTTCCCAAGAGTAGACTAATTTTTACAATGCCTTTTAGTATTAGGTATAGTCCAACAGTGTGAATTCTCCTGGCAGTGATACAGAAAGGGATGGTTCTAATAACAGCTTGCATTGTGCCTTTGTTCTTCATAGATCAAATGCAAGCAATAATTGAAAATAAGTAAATAAAAACCCAATAACCCATACATGGAAAAAGCAAAACAACCAAAATGAATTGGAAATGTGAGAGGTTAACAAAGGAGGTTAAAGATATGTTAAAAAAAAATAAAATGGAAAAAACCTAAATGCAGTGTGTCTGTGCCTAAAATGTCCTGGAGGCAGTGTTCTGCAGAGCATCTGGCTGTCATTGCTATCCAGAAATCCAGACTGAGACTTACAGCATTTAAAAAGATTTCGAAAGATTAATTTGTTTTGTTTAGCTAAAAAGATTGGTAAGTACCTGCTTAGTGTATAAGTACCTGAAGGAGCAAAACATACTCAATATTTGAAGAAATACATAAGCTAATGGAGAAAGGCAAAATGAGAACAAATGGCTAGAAGATACGTCAGATAAATACCAACTTGAAGTAGCGCGCTTTTTAAAAAACTTTATTTTTTTTAGGAAGGGGGCGGAATCAGTTGAACTAGCTTTTCTGGAAGATAGAATTTAGTCAAACAGCCATTGTCAGCTACAAATGACTAGGCTTAGGATGGGGAAAACCCAATAGATGGAAATGACCACAGTTATGATAAATAGAAGTTAGACCAAAAGACCCAGTGATCATGATACTCTCAGTTTAATATTTATTTATACAGAGCTAAAGTAAAAGTCCAAATTACAGCTCTTATAAATTAAATAATTCATTCCTGCTAAATCCTTCCATTTTAAGATATCCCATCTTGATAAAGCAATTCTGTGTGGGTTTTTTTCTTTTTTCTTTGAAGCAGCATAGAATATGGAAGGCAGAATCACATGCATTTGGTAAAATGTATATTCAATGCATATATTAAATTATATAAACCTGCTGAGATTATCTGTAAGCCCAACACTTCGAAAGAAAAGGAGGTCTCATTCTCTCTGTCCTGCTTGTTCAACTCTTCAGTCAACCACTGCTACCTCTGCTGCACGCTTCTACCTCATTACTTGTGCTAGCTCTACTGTTCTTTGGGTCCTTTGCTAAACAGATAGAACTCGCAAACCTAGCAGAAAATTATCCAGTATTTCACTGTGGCTGATTTTCTGCTGGAATTGTGAGTATCTCACTCATAGAGAAGTCTAGTGAGTTCCAGATCCGTGTAAGGCAAACTTATTGCATTCTTACTCCTATTCTCACCTCCTCCCTTATCCCACTATTTATCAGCAGCTGCTTTTTGACACTCTTTTTTATAATGTTTATCACAGTGAATTATTCACTGTCTTAAAAGATGTGAGAACAACAGTTCAAAGACAAGGACTGAAAAGCTTGTGCTTGATAGAATGATAAGAGAAATTGTGAGAAATACCGAACTTCATAGCCTCCCAAAGGAGATGATAGAATAATCATCTATAATTTTTCTTACAATTAGATTAGAAAAAATATTAACAAAGAATGGTGTGGTAAGCATTCCTGCAAAATATACAATTAGATGATGAAAATCATTATATTTATATCGTCATATATGTGGCTCAGTATTTGAAGTCTTTGATTTACTGGGGAATATGTACTGGGAAATTCTATAGAATTCCAGCAGATTGTATTGTAGATGCTGATTTCATTTTAATAACAATATTTTTCAAATGAGAATGAGAATATTATTCCCACTGATTTTAATAGGAGCAAAGCCAGGCTCCAGATTTTAATTCTTTGTACTTTGCTTTCCTGATTAATACTTCTATACTTCTGTGCTCTTTGCATTCATTATTAGTTGTAAGGAAATTGCTAATTTTTATTAGTACTAATTTTCCTTATTAATCCTGCACATTCTCAATTGTTTCCTTCATTGGTAAATAGATCCTGGATGATATCTTGCTTTCTGATTCATAAAGTTGCGTTTCCTATTTAGGAACCAGTTTTATGTGTTTTGTTGTATTGCTCACTGTAAAGGTACAATACCGGTAAGTAAGCTCTTGTACAACATAAGAGGGTGCAGACTTGTAGGATAGTGGTTTAAGCTGAAACAGGGTGTAAGATAAATGGAAGGGGTGTAAGATAAATGGAAGGGGTGTAAGATAAATGGAAGGAGAAACTGAACTGTAATGTAATTCCAGAGGAAACAGCAGAGCCCTCAGCTATAAGCATATTTACAAAGAGAACAGATAACCCAAATGCAAGTTTCCTCCACTTTGAAAGTAGAGAAAACACCTTCACAGAAAAGTACATTGAAACAAGCCTGACAATTCACAATCTTACAATTTATAATTTCTATGTAGAGAATTCTTTACTTTCGGTGACCTGCATATTATTTCCTTAGTGCCCTCCTTTTCACTTCCTATATTCTTCTGAAAATCCTTTTCCATTGAACATTTTCATTATGGCTTTATGAATAGTTTTCTTGTATGCAGCAAACATCTACAACCAAATTCTGTACCGGCCATTAAACAAAGCTTATATAAATCTGTAATTGATATTCCACTCTTCCAGTTACAGAATCACTTCAGATAACACAAGTATCATCTAAAACATTATCTTCTAATAAGGCATGCCTGACATGAACCACTTAATTTTTTATTTAAAGAAATCCGGGGGGATGGTAGTGATGGTTATTTCATTGTATGCAAATGTAAATGTGCCAAAAAAACCCAAACAAAAAACAACACAAAACCCTGAAAATGTTTGATTTTAAATCAAACTGGAATTTCTAAGTATATGGCCAATTTAAATTGCTGGTATTTCTGTATCTTTTGCTTTTCTTTGGGATGACAGACACTGTTTCGTAGTAACTGAGCTCCTTTAAAATAATTTAATGCTTTTAAAGTGCACTTAGAAAAAGCATTAGCCTGTGAAGAAATTTAGAACAGGCCTAATATAGCATATTGGTTTGGTTGTTCATTGATTAAGTGAGATAGGATGATGCCTTCAGTTAGAATGGTGTGAATTGTCAATCTGTTCTGCTGCCCATCTATTAATAAGAAACAATGTAAAATAATGTTAGAAAATAATGTTTTGGGAGATTTTCCTACTCAAGATCCTATAACAGGCTTGGCTGATTTTTAGATAAAATAATGCTCATAGCAAAAAGGAATTAATTTAGTTTTCTAAAACAGATTACGAAAGGACGATAATAACTCACTGTAAGGGACTCATTAGAGTTCTATACAATATTTTTGCTGGAAAAGTCACCCTATCCTTAAGAAAATCCTTTGAAAGTGTTTTAATCTAGCTAGTGGTAAAAATCCAGTATCATGTGCCACTTTTTTCTAACTTTCATTTGCTAGTAATTGTGTGTTTATCCAGCATAGTGGTTCAAGATACATTTCATGTGCATCTTAGCAATTCTTAGTTCATTGTCACTTGTTCAACAAGTGGCTAAGTGAATGGAAATGCTGCCTTGTTTATATTATGGTATTGAATCCTTACAATAAAGAAATTAACATCATGAGTGTGTTAGAAGTTATTTAAGAATGTATCAAAGGTAAAGACATTTCAGGAGAAATGAGGCATCTACAGCTAAGAAATGAAGAAGAAAAAAATTGATTTATCAATCAAACTGGGAAAAGCCAATCTTCCTTATCAATATGAATATTTTCATGACTGCAGTGCACTGAATTAATCCCTAATCTGTAATATCACCATTATGTCACTTTTTTAGCTGACATGGATAGATAATAGTTCCTGCTAAAAGTGCATCAGTTACACAGCAGAGCAATGTCAAGTAAGGTGAAGCTATCCAGTAAAGAGAAAATGGGATATAACATCAAGTATTGGCTTACCAAAATGATTATGTATTGAACTTGCAGGTCATGCATATGGTAAATTGCTAATATTTTTCCACTGTTTATTGCCTGGTATCTGAACTCTTTGCCCACGCATAAAACCTTTAAAAGAATTTTGTTTTTTTCTTCACTTTTCTCACATTTTAACAATTATTGTTTATTAGTTTAAAGTTAGGTCACATAAATTAGTTTTCGATTTTGCACTGGGAAGCAGAAAAATCCATTATCAATCCGAGTTTAATATTTATGCAGTTGTATTTTTGCTGAAAGCATTCTGTTCCATGTTTTAGGGTTTTTTGCTCCAAAGCTGACAGCATTTAACTTCACTAGAAGATAACTGTGAGTGATTAGTGGGAGATTTAGTTGAAAACTATTCTGTATCTGGATTTTGCAAATGGTATCATTTCAATCAGTTTCACGTTCAACTTAATCTGAAGATTTTACAGAAATTATAATCCTTTCTCCACTGAGGGCTTTTGCAACGTGCCTTTTCAGTTTACCTTACACAAACTATTCTAGGGCATGGTCATTAAGAAATGGTTGGTGATTTTGGAACAGCTTGACAAATGCTTTTTTTTATTCTACTATTTCCCTGTTATGGAGATGATTGCCTTCTGAACAATAGGGAAATTACACGATTATCCAAAAGTGCAACCTGGAAACTGAAGGGTTTTCTAAGGCACTAAATCCTGGACATAAAATATGTCCATTATTCTTAAAATATCTGTGTCATCTTCCCCATACACATACAATTAGGGGACGTGGCATTTCTGGTCACACAAAGAAGATAAAGTTAAAAAAAAAAAGTCAGCCTTTGCAAACAGCTGTGGAATATGACTGACACCTACACATGTACCTTCCAGAAAGAATGATCTAGCTGTTGCTGTCTAAATCCTCTAACATGCTTACTCAAAGTATCTTATCTCCAGCAGTGATTTCGTGTCCTGCTGTTCTCTTTGTTCATCAGACCTATACACATACAACACACTTCCTCTAAATCCTTGATGTTTTTATTGATGTGATCCTCTTGATTCAGTGCTGGTATTTGTGTCATACATTTCTATTACAGAGCCCACTTGCTAAAGCTGAGGCCTGAAATGCAACATTACAATACAGAATTGTATATGAAAGGATATGCATTATTTAAAAAACATTAATTATTGAACTTCGTAGAAAGATGCTGTCAAAATAGCTTATCTGTACTGACTGTACAACAACTATTCTTAAATTTCTCTGTGTTATGATGTTCATTCTCTGTGTTATAAAACCTTCAACTGCTCACTCTTTCTCGTTCTATCATCTTGCATCAATGGCTTAATCGTCCTTGTTCTGTCTTGATTTTCTCAGTTCCAGATGTGTATGGCTTATAAAAAAACATCTTCTTGAAAGAGATATTTACTTAAACACTTTTTGTAGTGTAACAATGTCTCAGGGTATATTTTGCATGCAGAGCTAAGATAATTGGTTTAACAGACTGGTATATTACCCTTTTGTTTAATGTCTTTCAAAAAAGGATTTATTGATAAACATGCCAAAACCCATGCTGATTTCATAGATAAAGACTAATAAACATTCTGACAGGTTTTCACTCATATGCACTGGTCATCTGCCTTACAATTTGCAAATTTTTTTTGAGAATAACTTCATGCAGATAAGTCAATACAACGTTCTTGACTGCTACCGCTGAAACTGACAATGCTGGTATTCTGACATATTGAAGTGTTTACTTTTATATATATATATATTTATTTATTCTAAAAATACTTTTGTTCTTGGAAAATGAAAAACACACCAAGTCTCTACATAGTAAATAGAATAATAGTGAGGTTTAAAATGTATTACATGTAAAATGTGTTACATGTATTTACTTTTTGTTTTTCATAGATTTTTAAAAATTTTTTTTATATTACATGCTGTGCTCCCTTCTGCTCAAAGGTCAAAGTACTATTAGTGGAGTCTGCCCATGCAACAGTCTTTTAAGGACTGGAGCTTATATATTTAATCAGAAAAACTGACCTTCTAGGATGTAAATAATTGTTTATACTATTAGAATAACTTCAGTAATGCTCAGGATTCAAATCTCTGTAATAAGGAAAACAACCAAAACAGTTACTCTGAGTAAGAGTTGTGAATAAAAATATAGATAAGCAAGTATATTTCCTGCTTCCAGTTAGATTTTATATGATTAAAAGAACATCAAAGTTTTAAAGCTATTTCAGAACGTTAACTGTACTCAGTATTCAAATGTATGAAAATCTTTTTGAAGGGTGAAATTTTAATTGCATTTTGTATCAGATGTTCTATTTGCACTAAGTGAAAGGAATTGGTAGCTTTATACAGTTGACACTTTAAAATTTAATTAAATAGTTTGGAGTTGTGAAAGACTTTTTCAGTTACAAAAGATAATTCTATAAGTACTTTTAGTCTTGTATTTTTTCATCTTGTCCTAATTTGGTTTCTTTTGCCTATGCACTGAGGGATACAGTTATTCCATAGCTGCTGCCGAATATTGTAACAGGATTATCAAAAGGAGTTTGGATACTAAAGAAGGAGACAAAATCTGGCTGATTGTAGTAGGACTTATTATACAGACTTGAGATATATTGAAGGCAGGAGGTAGGGGGAAGGGTTAGCATGTTGCTGCCAGTTAACATACATAACCACTGCTAAGTGATCTCAGGAAACCACCTCTTAGTTCTTAAATAGATACTTTCTGCTAGTGCAAGGGAGAGTGGGAATACAGGCTGTTCCTTCCCCAGAGATAATTTTCAGACGTGTGAAGAAATCCTGTTGGTTGTGTGGGTGGAAGAGGAAAAAGGTGAGGTGACTTTTTTTTTCCTGTGGTCTTTGCTGACTATTTACATAATACCGTTACCACTGCACTGTAGAAACACAACAGAGACCTGATTTTAATCTTGTGTTAATTTTACTATGTATCGATCCGTTTCATGCATTGCGTAGCAGCAGCCTGATGTTACTATAGCCTGGTAGCAAGTCTAATTTAGCGTTCCAAACCTTCTTTGTTCCTGTGTTGCTCACTCACGTTCTCCAAAATGAGCTATTTTTTGCTGGATCAGTTTTACGGATAGCATTTACAGTGAGACCTCACAAACAGATGTGATGCCATAACAGGGGGACATTCCACTGCACTGTAGGAGTAGGGTAATTCCTTTTCCAGCTTCACTGGCAAGGTCAACTTATCAGGGAGCTATAGCCTAATACTAAGGCATTATAATTTGTCATTGGTCAGCAGCTAGCCTCATATGAAACATACATCCACAGAATTTTTCCAGTACACTTGCAGTACAAGATTAATTATTATCATACTATGAAAACAAGGATGTTGAATCAAAGCCGTGTGTACTTGATATGGAGCAGCTCTGATTGTAGCTACAAGGCAACTGCATTGTGCATTTGAAATGTTATGTATCAGTATTTCCCCATGTTATGGTGATAGATTTAATCTCCAAGGATATAAAATGAAGTACATTATCACAGAATGAAAACTTTAAAAAAATTGAGGAAAATACAGAATATATCTAACAAAATTTAATTAAATAGCAAATTTAAATACTGGTTTATGAATGAGGCATGGAAATAAAAGAGGTATGTTTGTTTCTGGAGATGTTTAGATGTAGATTGGGTTAATATATTTCTATGCATTTCTAAGGGAGAAAATAGGGTAGTAATTTTTAATAGCAAAATGAAATGTACAATACAAAGGAAAATAATTATTCAGTCTTTTCTCAGTCAAGTTGAAAGATTCTATTTTATAAAAATACTAGAGGCTTAAATTATATTTTTCACCTTCATCCTGTTATCTTGGTTAAACAGCTCTTACTGTTTTAATCTGCAGTCAAGACTGGAGCAATTACTACCCTGAGCATAATTATACCTTCTGTCTACTAGTAGAGGAAGGAGAGCAACTGTAGGTTACTGAGTGTTCACATTTTCCAAACTACATCGTCACAAAATGAGCTGTATACTTCAGTAACTATTGTGTACCAGCCCCTTACCTCCTCTCAATGTTAATGCAAACGTTACGGCATCTAGTTAAAAAAACCCAACAACAACAAAAAAACCTGACAAATATACACCATAGTATTAGCACACTAGAACACAGACATTACTAGAATTTCCTCTTGATACGATCTGCTAAATGGGCTAATCCACAGGATTCAGTGTCCAAAGTGGGTCTTTCCCATTCAGACATTAAATTCCACAAAATATGCAGTGATCCAGGATGTAACAAGATGTTAGCCGCACAGTGATCCAGGATAGTTGCAGAGAAGTCGTTTAATAAATTGTCTTGGAGGTGACAGTTAAACAGAAGTTTGGTGAAGGTGTCCGGAGTAAAGAGGAGTGATGCAGCTTTACAACGTTACCACTGCTGTTCTGCTCAAGCAGAAATCTAAAGCAAAAAGGTCACAGGGAGTCAAAGAAATGTCACCTTGTGCTGAGAGTACAAAAGCCATTCTGTACTCAAATAATTAATTCCTTCTTCAAAATGTGAACATTTAAAATAGAAAAATGCATTGATGAAAAATGCATTTTTGTAAGAAGTGAAGAGAGCACTCAAGGAAATAATTTTTTTGAGACGTACCCTTCTTACTTTAAAACCAAGCAAACAAAAAAACTGCTACAAAAATCTCAGTCTTCAGAGCCTGGCAGGTGGCACTGGAGCTTAGTTCTAACTAAAGAAAGATTGAAAAATTGCTATCCTACAGCGTATTTCAAATCTAGATTTAAATCTAGGTGCAAATCGGTGCTCATCCCATGACTGGTGAAATGACTGGTCTTCCCTAAGACAGAAAATGAAAAAAACCAGGAGGCTTTTTTTTTTCTGGTAATGAAATATGCAGGGATGTTCTTGTACCACTGCCATCTCTGGAGACAGACTGATTATAAGCCTTCCTGTAACCACTTTTCTGGAATCAAGGATCACAAGTAGTGTCAGTGCTTTTCTAGAAGCTTTTAAAGCTGAGTAGCATAGAATGGACACATATTATAAACATTTACTGTGGAGTCCACCCTGATAGCTAGATAAATTATGGTATGTGCCCAAGGCACTTCCTTTACTTTCTCAACAGGAAGAATTCATTCTACTCTAACAAATTTTTTAAACATCTAGTGTTTTTACTTTGAAATAGATGAGATAAACCTTGACTTATTGAAAAAATGGTCATAACAATCTTTTGTTCTGCATGTACTTATTTACTTGTTTAAAAATTCACAAATGTCATCTGTCATAAACTAATACGTCTTTTGATAATTCTACCATGCAACTGAAATGGTAAAAATATCTCCTATATCTAGGAAGCCAAAGATAATGGACAATCTATGGCCCTAGAGCTAGCAGAGGTTTTCTTCAATCCACAGCAAAAAAAATTTCATCAGTTTTATATTTTTTAAGTAATGTACATGGTAAAAAGTAGTGACATAAATTTTAGTTTCTGATTATTGCTAGTTTAAACTGGATTTTCAAAACTGCTTGTTTGTCTTAAAAAAATTGAAAAAAATATTCTTGGAAAACCCTGTGCGAGATTTCAGGCTTAATACTTAGAAGACATATGATAAATGCACCATACCAATTCATAACAACATTCTTGAGAGGAATAAAAGTAAATTATTCTGCTGCTGCAGATATATGTATTTATGTTTATCTACATATAGTCACAACTGCAAAGTATAAGAAGCAAGAGATCAAAGGTATATTTGCCAACTGTAGGTGTCATTTGAGGTTGCCTAACACTATCATATCAAATACAAATATAAAAAAATGCCATATTTCAAACTGTCATGAGACAACATTAAAAAGGAAGGTGTGGTGACAGACTCGGGATTCAATGTAGTTTCCTTGTCAATAGTTTTTGGCTGTTGCACAAAACATTATTGTATCAGCACTGCAGTTCTGGAAGGCCAGAATATACACTGCTTCTCTACTGTATTTTATGTTGAACAGTATTATATTGATGCTATAGTATAGATAAAATGTTGGTGCACTGTGATCAGGTTTAGGTTTTTAGGAGATATAATTACAAGGGACTGAAGTGGGAAGCAAGTACTGGTATCTGTTTCCTCCTTATGATGAGCAGACAGGCTAGCATGCAAATCAAAATTGGTTTGAAAAAAACCTAGGTCAGAAACAAGAAGACTTGGTCATTTGTACACTGGATCAGGTGACTGTCATATTGTTTCCTAATAGCAAATGTCTGCGAAAGACAAAGTAATCAAGAATGTCTTTTCAAATCAGGATGGACACTTTCAAGTATTTTCTTTGGGTGGAAAAAGAGATGTAATTGTATGCTCTGCCATGTTCTGCTTGCATTATTCTAAAGTGGGCTAATTTCAATAGGTTTATACTTTTTTTTTTAAATCCAAATTGGTCTGCATAATAATAGATCTGACCCATTATGTGCTGGTGACAGTGCTTGATTTCCAGCTCAGGTGCTTACTTGTTGATGTTATCTCCTTTGTTAGGATTTTTGAAAGTTATTTACATTTGAAGATTTTAGTCTGCAGAACTGGGCTGGGAAAGTTAGTGGTGCAGCTTAGAAGGCAAAAACCTTGCCAAAACTATAAATATGCTCATTGCTGGTTTGAATGGAATAGACTTATGTTAGTCAAAGACAGAAACAAAGACAGAGCTCTAGTTGCTGTGCTCCAGAATGTGTGCATGATGTGTTGTGTAATTATTTTACGACCTGTATTTCTGACAATGGCATCTGAAATGAATATAAATATTTATTAAATCCATGGGCAGAAGCAGAAAGAATAGCATCTGAATGTGAAAATGAGTATGGAAACTTGTCATATAGTGAGTAAATAGACATCTAAATTCATATATATGTGTATGCACCTATATATACATTCCTTGTTCACTGCCTCTTTGGAAAATGGTGAATGAGCTCAGATACAGACTAAGGGCTGTGGTTGCTCAGCTGCTTCCTGAGTCACGTTAGGGTTGCATCTGTGCCAGTGTAGAACGGTGTATTAACTGATGCTAATAAACTAAGAAAGCCAGAAATACGTGTGTCATGGGAAGAGGACAATATAAGGGTGTTTGTTAGAAAACGAGCAGTTTTGACTTTATATTTGTTCTTTCAGCATTGTGTAAAGCAAACCAAACTTTATATATAAACTTTAACAGACCCTTATAACTAATGCAGAAATAAGAAAGAAAAGTGAATTTCTATCTTCATATTATGGCTCAATTCAACTGGGTAAATAACTACATTATTGGAAAAAAAAATCAGTCAAAAATAAATCATTGAAACACAACTGAAGAAAAAAAAATAATCTGAACTATCCTTAGCACCACTACAAATCTAATAATTTTTATCATCTTCTACTTAGTTGTATCAGCACCTTCAAAAATTTATGCTGTTTTATGTCTAAATGATATTTCATATACTATTCCCTGAACATTACAGCCAAAGAAAATGACTTCTTTTAATTTTTATCGAAGTTCTTATCTTCTATTTCTCTTATCCACTGTCAAACTAGTTACTGTTGAAGTTCCATTTCAATACGTAACTAAATTTTTATTCATGTGTGTATCTGTGTATATATATAAAAACCTGCTAGATATAGAAGCAATTTGAATTTCAAAACATAATTCTGAACGCATGGAATTCTAAAGTAGGTATGCTGACATGATTGACATTGCATGGATTTATGTGCTAAACTTTATTTACTGTTAATTTTGTATCCATTAAGGATTTTTAACTACATTTGGTGATATAGGTTACTGTACTTACTAAAATTATCCGAGATTTTTTTATAAGTGTCATACAGTTATATTTGCCATATCTGCACATTTCAACAATTATTTACATACAGCATTACAGCGAGACTGGAAGATGAAAATTGTACTTTATTTTTTTCCATTTCTAAGAGAATAAATTATGTCTTGGAATATTTCTCAAGATTCCATTAGGTTCTAGAGAGGCAGGACTGCCGAAGGGCGATGATAATGACAGTCTACACCGTATTTAAGAGCCCTTGCCAGTAAGCAGACTGAAGTGTCTTTTGTCCAGCAGTATGCGCTCAGACTCCTGCCATAAATCTCATGTGGCCTTGTGGCAGACAATGCTGGAAATCACCCAGAAAACGCTTAAGGAAGACTTTTCATGTTAGCTGTGTATGCCACTGCAAGGGCACACAGGATGAATGGCAGACTCATCCAACCTACTACATCCATAATGAAGAAAGGCGAGTGCCTGATTCTGCATTCAGAGATAGTAAAGACATCCTTCTGGCATCGCCCACAGTTTACCTTTGCTCCTGATGTGTAAATGTGAGCTTGCATCTATAATGAGTAGTTAATGTGTTTAGATTTCAGACAGGAATATATTCAGTATATAGTTCACTGCCTTTCTAGCATGTATAGTACAACTGCTAGGACAACTAGATGTACATTTTTCATCAAAGTCTGTGCCTGTCTATTTTTACATAAATGCAATTAACTGTTACTTGCCCATTTTAAATTGGAAAATCCAAAATGCTGTTAATGTGATTTTCATGGGTCCGCTCAAACATCACATTTATAAAGTGATTATCTCTATGAAGAAGATAGATTTTTACTTTGGGTTTAAAGATTTTAATATATTGGCTGTTGACAGCAACCCAAGAATTTCTATTTCAAGAAACATACCATTTTTTATAGAGAAGACATTTTTGTTAAAATATGTGATCATTAGTATAATGTGTGCCTCTGTAGTAAGTTTAAATCATCTTCTGTTCCCTTGAGAAATATTTCAACATCGAATGGTAAAATCTTAACAGCATTTTATTTTGCATTGTTCTGGGAAGTCTTGCATTGCAGATAGAAATTCCTGCTTTCTCTGCAGGTCAGATTTATACTACCTATTCCTCCTTCTCTCCCTGTGAAAAATACATTCTGGGCCTGTTCTCCCCAGAATACAGTCACTTACACGTACGATCATTTACATGCAAGGAGCTTAGTTTTTGACTGCCTGCTTCAGCAATACAGCATCTGCCATATAAACAATCTCCTTATCTCTTTTAATGAATATTTTAATGCCAAGAATATAAGCACACTTCTCTGCTATTTCCATGGAAACCTGAAAGGAACTTAAAATGAATGCAATGGAAAACAGAGGTTGGAGGAGAAGGCATCGTAAGCTCTCACTCTGCTTAGGGTAAGTTCAGAACTCACTGGACCAAAATTATTCTCTGTTATAACCAAGTACAAAATTAATTACAGTATTTCTGACTTAATGTATAAACATGAAGTTGAAAATAGAGAAGCAATACACAAACCACAATCAAAATATAACCTTCTCCCTTTTAATGTATTGAATAGAAAATCATTCTACATTTCTTTAAGAAATCAAAGAAAGGGACGAGTGATAAGCAGCCATGCAGACATGAAGTCTCTTCAAGACTGCAAAAGCTAGTAACTTTGTTAGTTTTCCCCTTCTTTCCTTGCTCATTCTCAGAATGTCTCTTTCTTGATTCAGTCCAAGATCCATTAATTAAGAGCTCACCAACCAGACAGCAGTTATTTTACAGAGACAACACTAAAAGTTGATTTGTTGGAAAAGACATCAGGCAGGCTGCTAGGACTACTGCATTGTTATTAGCATTGAGTAAGCCTTAAAAAAAAAAAAAAAAAGCCTGATTTGTAATTCTGTAATGACAGAAAAGATTAGATGTTTGCCGAGTTTCAGCATCCATGCAGGGACAGGAACGACTCTCACACATTGATACAATGCACAGCCGATTCCCATTTATTGGTCTGCTTGCGTGGTTATATACATTTTTCGTATCTGCACACACGATCATGCTTATTCGGATAGGCTACAGACATAAATCACGCGCTGTTCACGCACCCCACATTCCCTTATGATTGGTAACTATGCACTAATGCTAATAGCAACAGACTGCCTCCATGTCCTTGAACACATCTTGTTTTTGCTAACCCACACAATGTGCACTATCAGAACTTTCTCAATTGTTATTCTTAGCTGTCCTTTCCAGTGGCCTGTTCAGTTA
>Ga0181612_149743_pt1 | contig 18069 bp, 8 predicted proteins | sample HoacroProtozoa21_FD_119630 | JGI IMG/M metagenome (GOLD analysis project Ga0181612, IMG submission 119630) | Hoatzin crop microbial communities from Cojedes, Venezuel. Combined Assembly of Gp0051906, Gp0051904, Gp0051908
AATATACTTGAATTTTCAAAATGTCTACAAGAAGTTGTTTCACTAAAAGCTTTTGAGGAAATTAAACCATCATGAGATAAGAAGAAAGTCCTTTTGAATTCACAGTAGTGACGAAACTAAGGAAAATAGTGGTTAGAATTTAGGACAGAGAAAGGGCTGCCCAAAAGGATGTACAGAGTCTGTGATGCTTGGATCCCTTGGAGGAGGGATCAAAAGTGAAGCAACAAAGTTTGCTGACTATGTAAAAGTGCTCAGGGTATACTCTAGGTCACTAAATAGAAAATAGTGCATACAAAACCAGACCTGACTACTGAATCACAATAACACTGTTTAAATTAAGCACTGTCTCTCAGTGAAGAACTTTTAAAAGCCTTATGACCAGAAATAGTCTGAGGATGCTTATTAGAACCATAATTCCTGGTGACAAAACATTATTAAAACCAACATGGATATGAAACAGGTTAGAGAGTTGGAGGCACTAGTACAGAATCAAAGAGAAAAGATGTTCACTACAAGCCACTAGTGGGTGCTAATCAGTGGCTAGAACATGAAAAAAAGCTAAGAATTATTAGAAAAATCATAGAAAACAAGACAGAAAACATTGTCGCATCACTGTATAAATGCATGTTGTACCCACATTCTGAATGCAGTGTATAGTTTTATCACAAAGATAAAGCAGTAAAGAGAACATACAGAGAAAGGAGGCAAAGCAAACAGAGGTGTGAATAGGTTTCTGAAATACATTTAGTAGGCTAGCGATTTTTTATATGAACAGAAGAATTTTTTATATATAAAAAATAAATCAGTGGTATAATGAATTCATCCAGGATCACTTATCTAGTGTTACTCACTAGTCTGTATGTAGAAAACACAAAAGTGGAATGAAAATGAAAGGAAGTCTGTTTTTACAATATGTAATTAAGTTGTGGATTTAATCTCTAGAGAAGAGAATGGAGATCGAAAATATAAACGAGTTCCAAGAGGAATTAGATTAAGTAATGTGGGCCTACCTGGGCAATTTTTTTATTCTGAAACAAAAATAATTTAAAGATCAGGTAACTATTACCTAGTTTGGTTTAGCCTTTGCTTAGCTTTATACAGTAGTTTGGTGTAACCATGCTGTATGTATAGTTGTGTAACCAGTAGATAGGAATAACAAGTAGTCATTTTGTGTAGAATGAATCATCTATAACCCCAGAATAAGATACTACACCAGGGGGTAAAGGTACTTGATGATAGCATAGGCTTTAAAAATGTAATGGATGATACTGGGGGCCCATGGCTATCAAACAATACACCAATAGTCAACTATTGGTCATCAAACAAATGCAACCTTTTAAACTGGTGACAAATCAGTTTTTGATTCATCAAAAACCAAAGAATAAAACATATCACATAAATTAGCAAAGTGGTTTAGAGATCTATGATTATGCAGATGTTGTCAATTTTTGCTATTATTAACTGTATATTTGAATCAGAGATTTTAGCCAAGATCAGGGCCATTGTCTTCATCACAAATCCGTTATCTAAAATTCCTAGTTAAAGAAAGCCTTAAAACAGTGTTTGCTCTGCAATAAGACAAAGCTGGAGACATAGAAAGCCAAAAGCAAATATAACCTCAAGGTTACATGGTATTCTGTGGACAAAGCCAGAAACAGAACTCAAGTTTCAGGAATACCTGGACAAGACATCTGATAGATCATTGCAGAAGTCCACAGTTGTGAAGAAATGTATGCTTTCCCCCACTATTTTAAGTTTATTAAGACTGGGAATATCGTTTCTCAAAGACCCTATCATGCTGCTTGGGTCCATCTGTAACACACATTAAAATACTCTGAAATAGTTTTAGCTCTATTCTTATATATGAGTGTTGTGTATAAAATTTGCTTCTTTAGAGGTCTACAATTATGTTTAGACACAGAGCTAATGAAAATCCACTACTTTATGCACTACAGTTATTAGTACATTCCAGTATAGTTGTTCAGAAATGTCTGCATGCCACTGTAAAATGCTTGCACAGACATTCTGTCCATGAAGAAAAGCAGAGATATGTTTATTTTGTTTATATGGATGAACAAGGAATATTTATAAAGATACCATAACAAGGGTGGTATTCTGTTACACATTCATGAAGAGATTTCCTGCTCATCTTATGCACAGAAGGATCTAGGTTAAACTTAATGGCTTTGGCATACAGAATGTATTTATCTTTTCTCTTTTTTAAGTCTCTGAGCTGCACCGGCTCTTTTGTGACATGATTCTAGTGTATAAAGGAATGGTTTAAGAAAACCAGTCGTACCATGTGGCTACTAAATTTCCAATGCAAAATGATGTCTGCTTTTCTTGTGACAAGATGTTTTTCAACTGTAAAAGTCAGTTTGGATCTCTATCTTTCAACATTCATCAGACTTTTTATTTTACAGTAAGTGTAGGGTTTTTACTTGGGATACATCTTTTTGTTGTTCATCTAATAAGGTATTGAATATAACCCAACATTGCACCTACTTGACAAAGTGCCACTTAATATTCATGACTAATGCAAATAATTAGGCATGTATTAGGACATTTATTTTTTATTTAATTATATTGACCGCCAAACAGGAAATTGACCTCCAAAAACAGAGTTTTCAATTCTCTTTCAAGAATAAGCTAAGACATATAGGCATTTGGATCAGGCATATGAACTGTCTGAAACATCATGGATCTAGAGTAGACAAGGTCTTTGCTCTCTAAGGACCATCAAGAATGAAAAGTTTTGTTTTTCCAGTGAAAATATTGTTAGATGTTCAATAGTTCTACCAAAAAATAAAAAAATTAATGTCACACTGAACTGTGTTTGGAAAAAAGCATCTTTTGCTGAAGTTGTACACTTAATTTTAAACATAGTATGATGTGGTTGCCTTCTCTACCCAATTTGGTGTCTATACTGAAATAAATCCAAAAAAAGCAATTCTCATACTTTGGGCAAAATAAAGTTTGAAAAATCACTACGTTTTTACGATCTTTCAATCAAACGGAGTTTCCTAAGTTAATAGTTGTCTGTCCAGTTTTTCAAGTCTGTAAAGGAGATAGCTGAGCTGTTCCACATCGTCTGGTGTGGGACTCTGATTACATGACACAGCTAAGCAGGGAATCCTTGAAATAAGCAGCTGAAAATAATAAGGGAGAAGTTTCTCAACAGGCATGCTAGAGGCTTGGAAAGAAGAGAGGAAAGATATAAATGTTCAGACACCCACTCCAAGATTTCAAGGAAAATTCAGTGGAAAAGGGGCAGATCTCTGGATTCCACTAGGGATTCTGATATGAAGGTCAAAGCTTGTTAAAAAACCTAGGGAAATAAAACCAAGAAAATACATTAAAGTGTTATTTATTAATTTGTCTCTATCTGCAACCTTCTTGTACTGGCTAAAATATGAAGTGAATACAAAACCCTTACATGGTCTGTGTATTTCTTAGGTAATGTCTGAAGAGATGAACTTTAATCAAACCCAAAATTTCTACAAAAGGATGAAAATATAGCACACACCCAACTCAGATGAAAATCACAGGGCATTCAAATTAAAACTGAGACCTGGCAGAGCAACCACTTCGACGTCTAGTTCAGAGGGAGACTTGATGCCAGGGCTTTAACAGACAGCATGAGTTTTTTTCATCATGGTTCATCAGGTAACTACTAAGTATAAATTTTGAAAGGTAAAAGGGTTTCTAAAATTCCCATTATGTAGAACAATATCTTGTCAACAGCCATTAAGGCTAAGTTCTCTTTGAAACTAATGATACACTGTTCTTAAATACTAAAGGTAGAACATAGTGTATGGGGGGGGGGTAATAGTCCCCTTTGAAACAGACTTTCAAAATACCTGAATCCACTCTTGTCTTATGGAAATTACAGACAGCTTTCATGAAAGATACTTGATTCAGTTTTTTTGTTTACTTTCACATTATTACTAAGGACAATGACATGAGAGTAAAACCCTTTACTGGTAAAGCATATTCATGTCAGTTCTCATTTGTGACATCATATGCATTCACAGAGTAAATATTTCAGATGTCGCAGGAGAGGTGATTTTCCATTAGACTGGCATTTTCAAGGTTAGAATGTTAAATCTGCCCTGTATCTCTGGTGTCCTAGTGACTTCTCACATATCCACAAGTTCTTTTGACAGAAGTCCTTGAAGCATTATGTGAGCTTTACTTACATTCCCTAGTTATGTTGCATTTTTTTGCCATAGCATTCGAGAATTTCATTAATGAGTTTATTCACACAGCATCCTTGTAGATAAGCAAAGTAGGATTGTCATCATCTCCATTGTTGTTATGGTTAAAAGAACACCTTTCAGTGTCATCACATACAGCAGAGCACAGCTCTTTAATTGTATTACACTTCCTGAACCTATGTATTAACTTAAGCTTATTTTCAGAGGCTCACATGAAGAGTCACAGTGAGGATCAGTGATACTGGAAAGAGTAGGAATACCTTTTGGGGCCTGGAGAAGATTTTCAATTGGTAGCAACTGAGAAGGAATTTTATATCCTCTCTGAAATTTTCTTTCTTCTCTACTCCCCCCCTCCCAGGTTGTGGACCTGCTACTCTGCTCTTTCCTTAGCCTTCACTCAGAAAAAAGAATAGGAGAATCATGTGTCTTTGCACATGACTAGAAATTCAAGGCAACTGGAATTGACTTTAGATCAGAGAAATTTATTTTAGTGTGTTGGCAATACTGTACAAAGGGTAAATGGGTCTCTGGAAAAGAAGGTGCTGTGGACTTCAGTTTCAGTCTCATTTGAGCTGCTGGAATCCTGAGCATGTTTGAGGCCTCTGAAATAATGTTTTCCATGTACAAATGATTCTTTTCCTTGTATGGTAAATCAGAAAAGTACTACGTGGAATTTTGTAAACCTTCCTCTGGCATTTGAGAATTTTAAAGATAGTTGAGGCATTCATAGAACAGAATTGCAGTTTAGATTGGAATAGACCTTTACAAGTCATCTGGTCAAACCTGTTCTCAAAGCAGAACTAACTGAGGTTTGATCAGGGTCACCTAGAGCCAGTTGCCAATGACTGTGTTCAGATGGTTTCAGAATATCTCTAGCAATGACACAACTTCTAGCCACAACTTCTCCAGGCAACCTGCACTAGCACTTGATCACCCCCACAGTGAAAAAGTGTTTCCTAATGTTCAGATGGTGTCTCGCCTGTTTCAGTTTGTGCCCTTTGCCTCTGGTCGTGTCAGTGGGCACCACTGAAAAGAGCCTGGCTCCATCCTCTCGGCACCCTCCCTTTATGTATTGATCTACTCCCCAAGCATCCTCTTCTCCAGGTTAAGCAGTCCCACCTCTCTCAGCCTTTCCTCATTTGAGAGATGCTCTAGTCCCTGTGATCCACAGTAATATCAGAGACCATAATGCAGTAACATGTGCGCACGTGGTTTGTTGGACATCTACACAAGCTAAGGAAAATTGCAAAAATCACAAGCAATGGGTTAAGCAAAACCTTATACATAACTGTCTTATCTGCTGACATGGCCCACAGTTACAAATTTATTGAGAGCTCTCTTTTTGAAGACTAAGTCTGAAATTGTGGAGTCCTGGTTGGACGAAAGGGGACATAGTTTGGTGCCGTTGAGCAACCCAGGCTCTGTACCAGAGATAAGCCTGGAAAGCAGTGAACGCGGAACACTGCTGAGAAAGTAAAGTGGCGAACATGGAATGCTGGCGCAGGGGGACTGCCGCACTGCCAGTTCCTGCCTCCTCGCTGCTTCCTGCCTTATCATCACTTCCACATCGAGATGACGCTCTTCACCAATCGTAGCGAGTAACGGTGATTTTGCCCTTATATGGTTGGGAGTGACTAACGAATCAGAGGCTGTAATTGTTTCGCTATATAAACCCTGTTTTCCTGACTAATAAAGGAGAATGATTTTACTCATATTGAGACAATATCATTACCACTGATCCGGCTTCCCACTCCAACACGAAATGAATGGAATGCTTAGCTAATACACCATGGCTTCACTCAATAGAGGGAAAACGTTAAACAATAGTAATCTGAGCACGCATTCAAGATCTGAATTTTGTAAGGAAAAACTGACAGCATTTACAAAGTGCATAGAACTACTCTAGAATCACGAAGCATTTTTCACAGACTAATGAATTAAATACCAGTCTCTGTGTGAACCACAGAAACTAGCTTCTTGCTCCAAAATGTTCAACAAATCTGAACTGTAATGCACTGTAACTTCAAATGCCACAATTTCTGTACTGAGCAAAAGTGTGTTAGGAGTGTGTAAAAAGTATGACATTTATACAGAGTCAGACCACATACAAGAACTCTTGAAGCTTAATGGCATGTTTGAAAAAAGGTTTTACAATGTGAAATGAACAAAAAAATAGGTCAACCCATTTCTGAGATTTCAAAAGCCACATATTAGAGTGTCATGAAAAGGCCTGATTTATGAATTATAGTGCAATCACACTTTGAATTTTACATTAAGTTTTGAGCTCCTGCTGTGACACGTGAGTCCACTAAAACCAAAATCAAATTATGACAGCTTAGGCTTTAGATCAGAGCAGAAACTGTCACTTTGCAATAATACTATAACTTAGTTAATATATAGCCCATTTTATCAATCAGTCCCTAAGCCTTTTACCAAAGGGATAGTGCTCATCCTATTTGTGGTAGAATCAAAGAGCAGGAGTACAATCCCGACTTTCTGAATCCAGCTGAGCCAGCTTGGTCCTTGAAGATAGTCTTTGGGAGGAAAACATTCCATATGGAATGCTGAAGATGCAAAACAGCGAAAACTACATAAAGCAGTGAAGAGGTGATACCTTTCTTTTTTTTCTAGAGCCAGAAGGACTAAGCTTTGCTTATGCGCACACAGATGATCCAGTTCTATCTTCAGATAGTAAATTATTAAAGGATTTTCAGTAGCAAACCACCTCTGTTTGGCCTGGAGAAGTCTGCTAATGGAACAGAGCCTTGCCCATACCTCTCTTAGTGCTCAAAAGTGATTTTCTTGTGGTGCCACCACAGTCAGTGAAACCTCCTGATGAGTCCTGGAATGTGGGCACACACAACATCTTCCTGCAATATCTTCTTTAAAAAACATAAATAAACAGGCAATAGGTAGATAGCCACTGCTTTCTGGCTAATTTAAAGCTATCGCTGTGACTGCATCACTCAATGAGGAAATGCCCACCACACTGTTTGCAGAGTGCCTGGGTTAAAGACATTACAGTCTCTGAGATTTCATTCTGGAAGTCAGTCTGCAACAATGTGTATGTATACTTATGTATGTATATATAATAAAATTGCAAGAAAAGATGTTGGAAAATATAAAGTGGAAAAAATTGAAATGGCTATATAAAAATAAAAATCAACTGAGGCCAGAACTGAGGTTTAAGAAAAAAAATCAGCAACACAACATGTTAGATTTTTTTATCCATACAAATATAGGAACATGAGAAAACTGCATAATAAAGATTAAAATATGAGTGCCTTTGGCTGGGAAAGGAAATTGCATTTCAGGTTCATATGTATACCTTCTGATAGAGCTAGAGCTTTAAAGTAGTGCAGAGTTGCAATATGCGAACTATGTCTCAAAACTACATGAAAACTAGGATGACTTCACTTGGATCTGCATAATACGGTAGTAATGAGCCAAAAAAAGAGAATTTCAGTCTCATGACTGTTTTATAAGATGCAGCATATGTCCAATGCAGAGAAATTTCTAGGTGCTTATGTAAGTATTGGCAACTAATTTTTAACATTACATGATATCATCTGGGATGTAGTCAATAGTATGCGCACAATTAGTTCTCCATTTTTTTTCTAATCGCACTTCCTGAAGTGGACAGATGTTAACATATAATGTCAAGTCCTAAAGTTACTCAACATCTGGTGCATTCATTGAGTTGAGAGGGCTTTGTGGATACTTAGTACATTTCAGAATGAATCCTAAAGACAATGCTATGGAAAGGAAAGCTGTGAAATTTACTGAAGTTCCCTTTGGTATTGCTTTAATGCATATGTAAAGAGAGGAAAAGGCAGAATAGAACCAAAACCAGGCCTTTCAGCTTTCGTTTCTTTCAGTATTTGACATATTGTTCTTAGTGCTACTAGAATATGTAGTGTACACTCACATGCAGTCCTGAATAACATCAGACTTCAAAAAAAATCCTCTGATGCACAACAGCCTTGTTTCTTCTTGTTGCTCTCATAGAAGAATAAGCAATAATTTAATCTTAGGCAAAAACTACAATATTGTTCTTCTTGGTTAGTAAACTGGCACTGCAAGTATCTGCCATTTCTCTCTTTCTGCAGCCTTGAGGGCAAGCCCACACATGTGAGAGCAATTTGGTTGTGCTCTATCTCTGAGACTTAAATGGGGAATTCTGCTCTGTGTGCTACTAAGACTCATAGTCTAACCACACTGTGCCCATCTCGAACAGTGCCCGGTGCCAGCAGCTACGTACCTGTTACTTTCAGGTTGAAAATTTTCGTTGTTATAAATCTCATTGCTTGATTGGGGATTTACAGACTTTTGATTCAAGCCACAGGTATAGAGGAAAGTAGATCATCCTCTGTGGCTTTATCATGCTATCTGAATCCTTTATTCACTACAGTTTAGAACTCCTCTGGCTTTCTTGTGCAGATGAAAAAAGAATAAAAATAACTCTAATCCTACATATATACAGTCAACAAGGGCTCACTAGGGATTAACTGCTCTTGACTAATGAAAAAATAGATGTGTCCTCTCACATTGTAAATCAACCCAAATTGCATTAGATAATAAAATGTTAGTTTCCAACACAGTTTGGAATTAAGACAGAAAGTTACTGTCAGCGACATTTTGGGTCATGCTGTTGTGGCTTCCTTAGCTTTAACGCCATCCTTTGACAGCTACAGAGTGGAAAAGGGAGGCTGGGAGAGCCAACCTCTCAGATTCCAAAGGGAAGAACGATCTGCATTAAACAATTTAACTGAGGGAAAAGTTTCATCCAGCTATAAGCAAAGATGAGAAAAACAAGCAGTTACACTGACAGTAGTAAAGTTGAGATGGACTAAGTTTTGTTTTGCTAAGAAAAAACAAAAGAAGGTAAATGAATACAGAAATAAAATAAAAAATCATTTAGTATATTTACACCAAAGCAACACTTCAGTAGGAATTACATACATAGTCACAGAAGTGTACGTATCTAAGAAACCAAGTCACAGTGTTGAATCTACAAGAAATGAAGGCCTGACCAAATGTCCACTGAGATCCATGGGAATAGTCCCACAACGTTAAAGATCCAGAGTGAAATTGTGTTTGATATTGGAAGGGAACTGTGTTAACACACTTCAAACATTTTCAGCTACATACATTTATTTTTCAGCAAGTATATCTAAGCTAACAGATTGCTAAAAGCATAATTCTCTGCTCTCTTTTTATGCACAGTAATTCAGTCCAAATGCCTGAGAAAACCCACTTCTTTACATTCTGATCTGTATGTAAGATTATAACTAACTTACACAGCAAAATCCCCCAAAAAATATTTCCTTTCATTCATAGGCCAAACTTTCCACAGTACTCATAGGAGTTAACTTCACAGGCATCTACTTGTACCACATGCATAAAAATTATGTTCTATAACAAATTTAAAGCTAAAGAAATGCTGTATTATTGTTTTTCAGGGAGAAGGAAAGGGAAGAGGGCAAGAGGAAGGGAACAAAGGGCAGGGACAAGGGTAAGAGGGTAAGGGAAAGGCATCTAAGATAACTTCACCATCCTCAAACATTTCGAAGCTTCTTTTATGAAGCATTGCCATAATGCTTCTCACTTGTGAACACAGAAACAGTAGGCTAAATTTTAAACAGACATTTATAGCTTTATTTTTCTCTGTTTCATTTGTTTCCTTGCTTGAGTGTGGAGGAGTATACAATGGCATCCTTAAAATGATTATATTTTGCAGTTCTGTAGGTTATATTACATTTTTATGTCCTACAAATCAATCAATGGCCTTCAGAAAGGCCATTCTATAACATGAAAAGTTAGATCACTTCCCCGAGATTACAAAAAATCTTCAGTTACAAGTGGAAGAAAGAAATTTGTATTTCTAGTTACCACAGTTTATCAAAGTTACACTGTAGGACAAGGCTAGCTAATGACTTCTTGAAGTCTTTCACTTTAGAACAGGAATCTAAAATTTACATGACTATTCCTCACACCCCGGATGTTTAGAGGTTTTTTTTTTCCCTGCAGTCAAATTATTCTTGGAATCATCACCTTTCCCTACTACCTTACCAACGTGAGGTATTTCAAATTAAAATCATCTCACAAAATCTTCACAGCATGACAAATTTATAATCAGCTAAGCAATTTTCAGACCCTGAGACACTGAGAAGTACTCAGCACATCACCTTAGAAATTTTAATGAGCATCATTAGGGCAGACACTTATTCTAGTACATGCACTGCAGCCTGGGAACTGTTGAATGAGGAGTTTATGATCCTTCTTAAACTTCAGCACATTTTTCTTCTCCTGATTTCAACAACTTCAGAGAAGGTTTGAAACCTAGCTCAACATGTCTACAGTTAACCTCGTAAAAGATTAAACGTGCTTTTGGGCTCAGTTCTTTTCAGATATTCTTACTTTTTACACAGATCTTATACCTGAATAGTATCTATTTCTTAAGAGATCTGCTTTCTTTAAATAATCTGAGATATTGGATGGCACTTGCCTGACTTCAAATGTTTTTTCAATAACAAAAATTTTCTATATTGAAAATATTTTATAAATAGATACTACATTTTTATCAGAATATATTTTATCTTATCTATCTGTTCTTACTACTGCAGTAATGATGTGCTCTTACATACATACTTTAGCTTTAATAGCTCCTTTTATGTTTAGTCCACTAAAATCCTGTATTATATATTCTGTTCGAGACTGCATAATATATGTCTCATTTTCTTTCAGATTTCAATTTCCTCAATTTAAACAAGTTATTTTCAGAATGATTACCAAAAACAGTTTCTTATATCCAATGTAAGCAATAATTGTCGTATAGCTAGAAAGATGCAAAATGTTTTGGTGAATAAGGATTAACAAATATTTTCTAAGGAGAATTATCATTATCAGGGGAGCTATTCAACAGCTACAGATTATCTGTGGTTTTCTTTAACGTCATTGACAAAGGTTCTGTATTCTCCTGTTCTCCCATAACTAGGTTTCTTCAGTAATTTTGAGTCACAAAATTCTAAGTAACTAATGACAGACTTAAACACAATAATTCACTACTGAATCCTTACCCATGCTAATGAAATGCTGGGTTTAGACAATGTACATAAGCATCTGCTATACCAGGCTTTAATGTTACTTTATATAGATAATTGGCTTCCTAGAGGGCTGACTAATGCCCCAAGCCTGTCAGTGTTCAAGAGGCAATTGGACAATGCCCTTAATAATATGCTTAAACTATTGATCAACACTGAAGTGGTCAGGCAGTTGGACTAGATGGTCGCTGTAGGTCCCTTCCAACTGAAAATATCCTATTCCATTCCTTTCCATTCTATTCCATTCCATTCCATCCCATTCCATTCCAATTTAGCATTGACTGAAAGTCTTCCAGAGTGCCACCATGGAATAAAATTTATGCAACTAACAGGGACATACAAACTATAACAGTTTGGCTCATGTTAAATAAAGTATCAGATAGCTATTTTATTTACAGTAAAAAAAAAAAAAGATCATATGAACAAAAAGTGCTGCTAGAGATTTTTTTTAAGTCAACATAAACAGAAAATCACAGTTAGCTCCTGAAGTGAAAGAATTGAGTGTATAAAGCTGTACAATATTACTATCTCCTTGCATAAGCATATATAGAGTGACCATGAAAGCCTTTCCTGATGTCTAAAACCAAGGCAGAATTCAAGCGTATCTCCATAGATCCAGAAAGCTCCCAGTCTAAGGGCTTTTCAGTTCTGAAGATGTCCTTTTTTACAGGATGCTGGCAAGATGAAACCTCTCATTTGAAAGAAGACTAAAATTCACTGCTTAAATCCGTATGACATACAAAATTATCTGTATACCTCTCAAGGGTGCCAGAGACACCAAGCTTTGCCCATGTGCTGTAAAGGAACCTCTGCACAAATTTCATTTCTTCAGGTCATCCCAGCAGTGTCCAGACATCTATTTGTAGGTGTCTGGGGAGAAATCTAACATCTGCGCAGCCTGTCCAAACTCACATCTGAAAAAACTGATGTCTGATTTATAATTAATTTTCTTTCATGAGTTTTACAGGTTTAAGTGGGGGGGTGTTTTCTGGGAGTTTTTCCACCTCCAGTACAGTACTTGTATGTAGGTTCTGTCCTGTTCTGACACTGATATTTTTAAAGATCTCTTATAACACATTTATGCTATCACTACCAACATCTGGCAACTGGCTAAAGTGCTTGCCTCTCTTTGACTGCTACTTTTGAGACACTTATAAAATATAGATTTTAGTTACGTAGCTCTAAGCCAAGTGGTGGCTAAAAATGAGACCCACCACCCTGCAAGTCATGTGGCCTCCTGTTCTTGAGCTCTGATACAGAGTTCAGGAATCCAATTTTGAACAGAGAATAATCATATCTATGTTTTTATGTACATAAATCAGATGAAGCTAGTTTTCCATTAGGCAACTTGATAAGTGCGAGAAAAAGGACTGTATAAATATGTTACAACTGGAGTACAGGTAATTCTTTTTGGGCTGGTTTCAGTCCCTAACTGTCCCATGGCTTCTTTCTGGCAGGACTCAAAGGCTTGTGCTCATCACTACACAAATACATGGGATGCATACGGAGCCAGTCCAGGCCTGTCAAAGCCCTGATAGACCTGTGCCAGAGCTGTGCTTGCTCAAGAAGCGATACACGCACAGTCAACAGCACAGTAACTAAACTAATGAGCCCTGCTAAAGCCATGTAACCTGGATTGTCTGTGCATCTCCATTGCCCACACAATGATTACTGGATCATTGCCCTCCCTGTCCTTTCATTTTAAAATTTTTCTGACTCTCGTTATCTCATTTACAAAAAAGAGTTTGGTTTGCTGATGATTACTCACCCATGTAAGAACTGGTACAAAGGCTGGCGCTCAAATATGAGAATCACAAACATGATTTTTAGCTGTTTCTTATGTGAAAAGTGCAAAATTCAAGCAAAGATAAATGTGCAAATCTAGGACATAACTTGCCATTTACATTTGGGTAGAATCTTCTAAAGCAAACTTCCACCTGGAGCACAAGTGATCTGGAGTGGAATTTGGGAGGGGGGGTTACTGATTAATCTCCACTGGGACCTCAATTTGACAATTCTTATAGAAAAAAGTGGAGATAGATTGTATTATATGTGTACAATGCTGTTCAAAGTCAGGCCTCACCTGAATAATCACCAGTGTGCCAATATTAAAGTGAAAAACATTTGGGGTATATTGAGGAAGAAAAATTTTCAGTATAAAACACTGTGTTATAGACAATAAATTGCAAGAAATGTTTACACTTTCAAGGATTTACATCTGCAAAACAGAAAATACTGGCTTTGTAAGATAGAAGAATTTTTCCATTTCGTAGATCACACCAAAAAAAATAAATCCAAGCAGATAACAATCTATTTAGAGACAAATTTTCATGAGAGGACTAGATATCTGTAGAGCATAGAAATAACAGAAAGTGGGTCTGGAAGGGACTTGACAGATTACCTGGTAAAGTTGGAAGAAGGGACTGAGTTTTCACAAGGCTTCAGCTCCCATACAGCCCTCTGAATAAACAGTAGATACCCAGAACTGTTTAGCATCCAGTGGCATTAATCTCCAGATTTTCAACAACTCGCTATCCAACACAGTGAGCTCTTCTGAGAATTTAACCACTTATCTGTCACTCAAATGGGAGCAGAGCATGTTAGAAAAACTGGCCTGTGGGGAGTGCATTGTGCACTTCTACCATCTTGTCATTAGTGCTTTTATTAGGATTGGGACTTTGAACTCCGCTTTGAAGTGAGCAGGAAGCCAACACAGCCACATAGTAAGTATTCACATCAGTCTTTGCTGCTAATGAGGTGTGTTCTGTATGCTACAACAGCTACAGCTTTTTTTGTACCTATTACCTCCAAATCCAGGTAGATTAAGTTAAAGAAGTGAAGGCTGAAACTGAGGAGTACAAAAGACAAAAAAAGGAAGAAAAACTCCTTTGAACTACATAAAACAGAGGAAGACAAAAATATCCACACATTTGCTGAAAATAGCTGTCTCCAATACAGCATTCATACCGAGTACTTGACTAGCACTCACAAAACAAAACATAGTGAATTGTACTGAAAAATTAGTCATATTTGGAAAAATTTGCATGAACAGTTCTAGTTATACCCAAAACAAGATTCCTCTAAATCACACTCCTTCTCCCTCTTCTGCTAGGGAGGGCGATCTATAAACCAATGTTAGCTCTTAGAGTGGTTTATACACAGTAGAGGGAGGAAATAGTTTGTTTTGCTCCAAACTGAAGTTGTCCCTGTAGTACCCTGGCAAAAAAGCAGTGGTAATGCATAATTTTTAATCTTGGAAAACAAAGTTGCTACAGGATTTTTAATGTGGCTTTAAAGTGTTTTGCAGTCTCCAAGACACAATGGAGGTATTTCTGATATTAACAAACCACAACAGCATTGTGTGAACATTGACAAAGTACTGCTTATCTTCGTCTGTGTGCCAAGTAATTTCTTTTTCCAGAAGGAGAAGATGTGCAAAATATAGCAAATTACTATTTTCAGAATTACAGTATGATATTGATTTAAACAATTTTATTTTATTTGGGAACTTACAGATCTTACAGCTCATTATGCTTCCGTTTGCAAATTTTACTTTTTGGCATTATTATTAAGTATTACTGCAATTAATCGTATCAAAATACTTCAGAGGTGTGGGGCTTTTTCATATAATTCATGTAAAGTTTAATTTGTACTTTGTGATATTTTATCGTGCTTGGAAAGGGGAAAATCAACACAATATTTTTTTTCCCAAATGATATGAGCAAAGAAATTTTCATTCTCAGCTTTACTGAAAAAAGATCTTAAATAGAGTATAATAAGTATAGGGGAAAAGAAATGCACAGAAAACACAGAAGGGGTTCTGAGTATGACCTCTTTAAGTGCCAAAATTGTATTATATCTTTTTTGCATAGGTATAACAGTATACCAATACAGTTGGTAATCAAATAATTTCCATTTATTTGGAATAGATTAGTATACAGTTATTTCTCATGTTCATGTGTTAAAGAGGGCAGGACTTCCATGAAATGTTTTTCCTTGAGGAAGATACAGAGCAGTTAAAAGGTAAGATGCAGAAGATAAATTCTAAGTGTGACAATAATCCCCACCATGGTGTCAGAATCCTCACAGAATCACAAAGGAAGAGGGGAAAAAAAAAAAAAGCAATCAGCTAAAGCAGATCTTTGAGAGGCCATTTAGTTCAAATCTCTGCAAAGTCATGTTTCTGCAAAACATAAACTTTGTCTGTTAGATGATTGTCTGAAGGTTGCTTGAAAAATTCAGAGGTGAAATTTCTGCAGTCTCCACAGAACCGTGTGTGCATCCTTTTCTGACGGTTTAAATTTTATCCATAACGTGCAAACTAAGTCACTCTTGCTCTAGCTAAAACTCACTATATCTTATTCTAAGAGCTATTGTCATGGAGACTTAATTGTTTCCTTCTTCTGTGAAGTTCTGCTTTATATATTTTAAGACATATGATGTATCCTTTCAGCTTTATTTTCTAAAGGGCATCCAAACCAGGTATCTCAGATCTGCTGAAGGAGAGGGTCAGTCTTTGTCACAAGGCTATAAATTGCCGTGGACAGATCTTTTTAAGTGAGCTTTGTTGTTAAAGCACATAACACAAATACTAACGAAGTTCCTCCCGTAGCTGACTTACAGACACTTAACTGACTTACTTAGATTCTATTCTGTTCATTCTCTAGTATAACCTAAGCAACCTGATCACAGCCATTTAAAGGATACTAGTTCAAGCAGGAAAAAGCAAATATATTTATTGTCAGATAATGTTTGAAATATTCTATAATAAAAAGCATTTAGCGAAAATGGAAAATGAAGTCTATTGAGAAAAATAAAATTAAAAGGATAGGAAAAAATATTGAATTTGCATTTCAAAGCTGAGCCAATTGACCAAACCAGATAATACCTATCATTGCCATGAACTGCTCAAACCATAGTAAAATACAATTATAAAACTGAAAGGGTTTGCTACTAAGCAGCATGTAAACTATCCAGAAGGTTGTGGGTTTAAACCAAAGTGGGTTTACTCCTGAGGCTGCTGCATGATAGTGATATTTCCCATTTATTGGAAAATCAATGGCACAGATTATAAGAATATAAAACCATCAGATCAAATATCTTGCATCAGTGAATACTGGACACAGTAGATAAAAGTGCTACTATTGCCTAGCATCAGAAAATGAATCCTTACAATGGAGTTAGGCACTTAAATGATAAATGTTAATTTGAGTGTACTACCATTAAATTCAACTTCCCTTTCATTTCACAAGAAACTAGAGTTTCTCTCCTCTAATACCTTAGTCTATGTTGGTGTCACAGCTAAATCATACTTCATGTTTAGGAGTCACTGAGTAAAACACTACTGCCCAAGGGTGGTTCTATTTACTTTCACGCCTCGTCTTTAGCTAAAGTTAGTGAGGAGCCACATTTATTGTTCTGCTGTGTAGGGTTCTAAAACAGTGCTCAAATTATACATTATGAAGCACTTATGTACTTAAACTCTTCTTTAGAAAAGAAGTAACTGTTCCTTTCCTATTAAATGTGCTGGAACAGAGCACATCTCCATTATACGCACATGTTCACTCACTGCCATCTAAATTAGAAGGTTTGCTGAGTCCTCTAGGGAGAGAATATCGTTCCAAGGGCATTCATCCAAAGGAAACCCTAAAACACAAATACAGGCTCAACAGAAACTGCACTGAGACAGGCTGACATAAAAGGGTACTTCACTTGAGCCAAGGCAATGCAACACAGCTGGCTTCAGTCTTGGCTCAGATGGATCTTGAGTAGTTCCTCCTCCCGAGTAACTTGCTCCTGCACCTGTCACAGAGTTCACTGTCTCACTTTGCCAATGTAACCATTAGGGAACTTGTGTTATATACTGAACTGACTTCTGTGAAAAGTCATCAAAGAGAAGTTTCCCAATGATCAAGAGCAATGCAACCTTTCCTATTTGTCAAGATTCTAGAATTAACAATTCTTCACACATTTTTAGGAATTCACTGGATATACACTCCCATTGTCCTGATATATGGTATGACATCTTTGTCTAAGCCTTTGAAGTGTCTGGATGAAGAAAACTATCATACCTATAAAATAAATAAGAAATTGATCAATTCATTAACTAATAAAATTCACCACAGATTCTACTGAGATAATTTAAGCAGCCTCTGTTGTACTTGTGTGTTTCATGTTAAAAAATATTTTAATTATAAGTAAAACTAAACTGCTTTTTTCTGATGTTTGCCCCCAGCTCTATCCACTCGTGGAAGAGTTATCAAAGAATGCTTCCATTGATTATAAATTCGGTTGATCAACATCCTTTTTACATATTGAGGGGGCCAAAACTGGATTCTAAATTTGACTGGGGTTGAAATTTTCTTCCTTATGTACAGGACTTCATCTGTCCTGGTAGAATTTAGATCAGGTTATTGTTGACCCATTCTCCTAGCTTGTCAAGTCCTTTGAACAGTGGCCCTGTCCTCAAGTGTGTCTACTGCATCCCCCCAGTGCAGCCTCTTTTGCATTTTAACGGGGGCATGCTCTCTCCTTCTCCAGGAGGATACTAATAAAGAGATTAAGCAGACCGTCAGGTCCCATGGACTTGCATGAGTTGATTTCTCTTGAGAGATCTCTAAATTGTTCATCTTCCACTATCAGCAATTCAACTTCTTGAACCTTCTGGCTAGGCACAAAGGCGTAAGAAAATTTGCTGGTGAAGACCAAGGCTAAAGGGCATGCGCTACTTCAGCCTCAGCTGTGATGGC
>Ga0181612_165400_pt1 | contig 18069 bp, 8 predicted proteins | sample HoacroProtozoa21_FD_119630 | JGI IMG/M metagenome (GOLD analysis project Ga0181612, IMG submission 119630) | Hoatzin crop microbial communities from Cojedes, Venezuel. Combined Assembly of Gp0051906, Gp0051904, Gp0051908
ATATGCTCTGCAACATGAGTCCTACCTATGTCTGCTGGTTCTGGCTGGGATAGAGTTGATTTTCTGCGTAGTAGCTGGTATGGGCCTGTGTTTTGGATTTGTGCTGAAAACAGCGTTGATAATACAGGGTTGTTTTAGTTATTGCTGAGCAGTGCTCACACAGAGTCAGGGCCTTTTCTGCTCCTCACACCGCCCTGCCAGCGTGTAGGTTGGGGGTGCACAAGAAGTTGGGAGAGGACACAGCTGAGACAGCCAAGCCCAGCTGACCAAAGCGATATTCCATGCCATATGATGTCATGTTCAGCAATAAAAAACTGGGGGAAGAAGGAAAGGCGGAGATGTTAATTGTGATGGCGTCTTCTCTTCCCAAGTAACGACTACACATGATGGGGATGGATAAACACCTGCCTGTTGATGGGTAGTAGTGAATAAATTCCTTTTTTTGCTTTACTTGTGCATGCAGTTTCTGCTTTACCTATTAAGCTATCTTTATCTCAACCCACAGGTTTTCACACTTCTACCTTTCCAATTCTCTCTCCCATCCCACTGGGGAGAGTGAGCAAGCAGCCGTCTGGTGCTTAGCTGCCTTCTGGGCTTAAACCACAAAACAAGCATGTAGACATAAATCTAAGTGGACTTTTGAAGGGAGCTTATCTCAACTCTTTAGCTAGAAACAAGAAGGCAAAAGGAGGCCACAAGTATACAAAGGCTAATGCCATCACAACCTGGAGGTTGGGTCACCCTCACTAGTCCATAGCCAAGTATGTTCACCCTGGCAAGAAGGCCATCAGTAAAACGATAGCTTGCAAAATCTTGATGAAAGTAGTTTGCTTATGTTTTCAGTTTAAGCATTATACCTAAAGTAACAATCAGCTTTCATAGAGTAAAATTCCCCAAATGCTCTGGACTGTGTACGTGCTCCATTCTTTATGTTATGCTCCTCCAAGGGAGCCAGTAATGTTAAAGCAATATGCAGGACTTGGCAGGCCACAGGAGAGACTGAACTGCTGGGTCTTGTACAACAGCTGTGAAGCAAGAGATGAGTATCTATGCACAGACACCAACACAGTTAATTATAGAACTAAACATCAATCCTATGAGCACTAGTAGTCTTGGCCCCAGGTGGGGAAAGAAATTAGAAACAAACATAAGCAGTATTAAGACACACATGGGCACTCCAATGAGCTACTAACCAGCAATGAGTGCTGCTTTGTGCCCTGCTGAACCGAGTATTAGCAGCTTGTACACGTGCCTGTTTGATGTTTTTTTTTAAGTTCCTGCTGCCAAAGGGGCTTCTGCTCTTTATACAGGTCGACCACATCTGATTCACTTATGGACTGGGCTGGCAGAAGCTTGTTTCTTTGAAACTTCAATGGATTATTTTTGTTCAGCTTTTCACTCTAAGTGGTGCATACAAAAAAAAGCCAAAACAAGATCTGCTCTTGCTGCAAGTTCCTGTTGACTGCTACTTGTTGGACAATCAGTATCACAACAGAAACTTCACAGTCAATTTAAAAATTACAAATACTGCCAAGAATTTTTTAAAACTTAACTTGTAAAACAAGAGATGACTACTAATAAAAACAGCAATACTCTTTTATCCTCCACAGCAAGGTCTTCAAAACCGAAGTATAAGATCAAGCATGAAAAAAAAAAACGCAAACAAAACAGCTCCAGCAGGAACAATATCAACTACTGGCAGCATCCTGTTTGCTTAACCCCTCTCTATCCTCAACTCGTATCAGCGTTGCCCGCTACTTGTTATTGCTTGAGCTCTCCACATCCCAAGAACTGAGTACACCTCCAGAATCTGTTGAGTTTGCAGACTGCAGCACTGGGACAGGCATTTCCTTGTGACAAACACTCCCCAGGGCCCCCCAGGTGGTGACCAGAAACTACCACCTGTTGACAAGCGTGCACAGCCACACTGCAGGCACTAAGCTTCATTCATTTCCTTCTGGAAAGGATGCTCCTCACATTGTGGGTCTTCAACCCCTAAACTTTGTCATCTCGCTCACATTTCTTGAGCCTATGTATCGGTGTTCTGCCTTTGCCTGCCCCCACTCCTCATCTTCAACACTTCTCTTTTTGTATCTATGTAACAAGACTTTTTCCCCACCACCACCACCTGCCTTCCCGTCTTCTGATTTCCTGCAGCAATGTCAGTGTCGTCAGCATCTTTTAATAAATTACATTTTTCCCACCCAGGAGAATTATTTAAAATAATTCAATAGCTCAGAATGAACAACTGCTTAATTAGGGAACAGCAGGGGAGCTTATTTTTTTTTTTACTATTTTTTATTTCTTTCCCTCCCCAACTAGCCTGGGTTCTCCAATTATTTTCATCTGGAGCAACCTATTTGCAAACCTCCAAAAAACAGCAAATACGACAGGCAGCACTGCTAAGAGAAAAGATCACTTTTCCTGAAGTTTAGGTCCTGAGTAGCTGATCAGGTACTTAAGCACTGAACGGTCACAGAATATCTTGCGAGGAAAAAAAATACCAAACCGAGAACAGCCTGCTCTGGTTACACACACCTCTGTAAAGCACACCATATGACTCCTGAAAATACTCTGGAGTCTGCTTTCCCTCTTGCTTTCTGCAAAAGTGTGAAGGCAGTTGGTTCACTGCAGCAGATTCAATGCTCTGCATAGCAGACTGACTGGTGGACCTCAACTGCACAGTGAAGCCTCACACAGTACCTGTTTTACCACTGTCACTACAAATGATACAGCTGGGAAGTTTACTACTACCAAATCTACGTCCTATCATTTAGAACATTCCCTCTCTGATATTCACCCAAATACAATCAGGCTTCTCCATACTTGTTGCACTGGACCTTGTTGGTGCTCTCCACCTCGTTGGTGCACCAGACCTGGTCCCAGCAGGGGCTAGAATGCATCACAGAGCTGGAAGGGATGGCTTTGACTGGGACGGTACAAACCCTCTGTGATTTGAGACTCATCCTGTGTCACAGGGTGAGTAAGCAGAGGAGTAATTGCTGCTGAAGTTAAGCAGTGGGTTCACAGAGCAAAAAGGAACCTTCTTCCCAGAAAACAATTCTAGAGGCATTCAGTGCAGCTGGCAGTATATGTATATGCAATGAAAGGAACCTCACACCTGGCAGTTTAGATATGCCATCTGGATTCCTAAAACTACTGGGTGGACAGTAAAACACCCCCTCTCAAAAAAGCAAGAAATGTAGAAGGTGAGAAGGTGCAGGAACAGGGCTCCCAGTGCGACAACCATGTCAGAGCTGTGATATTTGAGCAAGTTTACTCATCTGACTCCTTTGTAAGACAGCTGTCTGGGCCAGGCACCCTGCAGCATTCATTTCTTGAAAGCTTGAAAGTTCATCATTCTAGTGAAACTGGACAGCCCTATCTGAGAGCCATGAACCATGAGAAGATGGGAGAGTCAAAATCTGATTGCTTAGGCTCCCATATGCTGGCAACCTATGCTAGGAGCAGAAGTGGTGGGTGTACTGATAACGGTATCTAGTTAGTCACTTCCAAATATAAACCAGTTCAGTGAAACCTCATATGGCAACCCCTGGCCTAAAAGGTCTGAAGATACACAAAGGATGTTGAAAATGATATAGATCTGTTTCAACTTCACTGGTGAATCACTTTTATACGTAAAGTATTTCTGCCCACTACTTGAGTGGGATGACTTGACAAGGGCTGCAAAGCCTTATCACTACCAAGTTTTGCAGTGCTTCAGCTGCAGTGCGTAACAGATCAGACACATTGCTGATTAGAAAGGTGGCTGCCAAATTAAAAATACAAAGTATAAAAACCAAAGCATTACGATTTACAGTATCCAGTACGCCTGCTGCAGTAATCCTCTACCTCAAAACAACTTGTCTGTGTCCAGTAGAATGAATATAACCAAGCTCATACTTGTCTCTTCCATCCCCCCTTAAACCATCCTCTACGCTCACTGCAGGAACCTAGTTCTCAGCCGTATTTCACAGAAAATTGTCACTGGTCCTAAAAAGATGGTGCTATGGACAAACCCCAGCTACTCACGTGCTGATCAGTTATGCTGCTGTTGTCAGACAGGATATAGCAAGGCTGTGTTCTGCATGCTTTTCCCTCAGCAGGAAACTAACTTAATTTCTCTCGTCAGCTACAGATTTGCACCAATCTTGCAAGAAACTTAATGATTAAGACTTTCAAATTTACTGAAAATATTCCATATTCAAAATTTAAACACCTAGAAGTATTTAAGAAACGTATATCCTACCTGCTGCTTCTACACCAGACGCATCAACAGCTACAAAACGACTCTTTGCTCGTAGCTCTCATAGCAGTATTCCCCCAGCTACATTACTCAGACATCAGTTAGACAGCTATGATTCTGTTGCGTTAATAATATATTAATTTCAGTTTAGTAAAACTTCAGGCACACACTGCATATTGTAAAAATTTCCTTTTTATGTCCAGGTAACATACATTTTCTCATTTTCCACCATTGGCATGATTCCTAACTCCCAAGCTCTGCTCCCTCGCTCCTGAAAGTTTGCTTTCAAGGTTTTCCTCTTTACTTTGTAAGACATCTAGAGACTGTCATGACACCCTCAAACATTTTTTTTCAGAAAGCAAATATACAGCATTATGGAAAGATACACAGAGTATGACAGGTGTTAATTTACCTTCTGCAAGCGAACCTTCCTGTATGCAAATTTGGGTGTTGTTGGAGGGATAAGACCTTCTGGTAACCGCTTATACTAGAAAGGGAAGGAGGAAAAAAAAACAACACATGAAACTTAAAATACAAACATGCCTTAACTGAATTCTCACTTTCCACTTCACAACTTACAGAAGTAGAACTTTGGCTAAAAGTAGATAATCTCACTGTGCTACAGGATTGCAGCTGTATCTAGTCTAAGACAGATTAAAAAAAAAAAACACACATCTGACTTGATCACATGTGGTAAACAATTTTTAATAACTATTCGACTCGAGGTACTAATAAGCATAGCATACAAACAAGCTGTCAAAGAATCACAGCGCACTTGGAGCCCTCCTGTGGCTAGAGCTTGCGTTACGGTCTTCTACAAGTCTCAGGCAGTGACCTCCCCAGTCCATAGGAGCTTGAGTTAACCTTTCCAAGTCTGCAGGCAGTATTTCCACCTGATCTTTCCTTTGCAGCACTTCCGTATTGGGAACTCGTAGCCTCTTGTGCCTTTCCTTTCCGTGTTATTACACTCCACCACCACCCGCTAATCCATTACTGCCTGGAATGGTTTTTTTAAGAAGCAGGCCCAGAGACCTCAGCCTCCTCCACAGCTCCACAAACCCTCGAGGTCCCATCATTAGCTTCCCTTTTGTCCTGATCTAGAAGACTGCCCAGTCAGAGGGAAACACGACACAGAAACACTCTGACTGCCCGGCTATTTCTGTTTACTTCTTGCCCTGTATCTCTAGGAAGAACCACCTGCAATCAGCAGAGAGAAGGGGTGAAGGGTGTCAACCACTTTCTCGGACACCTTTGACAAACAGCAAGTCTAGACAGCAGCTCTCTGCCCCATACCCTAGCCGCCTCCTTTCTGAGCCTACAACCTTCTTCTCTCCTTATCATCCCCTTCTCTCTTTCCTGCCGTTACTTGTCTCCTGTAATGTCCACTCTTCCCATCTGTTCTTTCATTTACTGAACATGGTCCTGTCTGCAGATTATAGAGAAAAACATTCTGCAGACAAGATACCCATGTGATCAAGCAATCAAGCCTATATTTGAATACATACACATAAATGACTGCCCTTGTGAAGGCTATCTTAACCTGCACATTCAGTGACTTCTGAGTACTTGGTGGGTTACATTACGTGAGGTGCTGAAAGGGCATTTTTCTTAATAGATTTTACTTTGCTTTCAGGTTGACAGTTTTAGCACATGGCATGATTTCCTGGCCTCACACATGGTATACCCAGCATAAAATTCATGCTCAAAAGCTCGCTTCTGCACCAAGACAATGTGGTTTTTTATTTAGTTTATTTTTTTTCTTCTTTTTAACAGACCACAGCAGTATAATTCCCAATATCCTCCTGTCAAATTTCAACTATACACTGATGAAAGCCTGATTTATATTACTGGTAACAAGTTCATTTCTTCCTCTCTCTATCTGAAAATAATCAAGATATTCATGCTTAAAGAAAAGAAAACCTATGTTCACCCAAGAGATGTCATCAAAAGTAGGCAATTTCAGCCTAAATAGTAAAAATTAGAGAATGCTGTCAACAATTGAAAGAAGCCATAGACTGAAACTCTTCTTTATTACATTTACTAAGTGGAGGAAACAGTAAAGGAAGATTACAATGTATTAGCCTTGTAGCACAGCTAAAATGTTGAACGCAGTCATTAGTTACAGGCAACCTTATTTTCTTTCATCAGCTCCACCTCAAACTGCAGCTGAGTAGACAGACTATTACAGGTTTAGAACCCACAGCAGACACAGGAAAACTTCACTGAGATCCTATGGATATGGAAGGCAAGAGATAAACAAACCACACCAAAAAAAAGCTGTACCATGACCCAACACACCTTAGGTATACTAAACACTTCAGATCTTATCAAGGCTCTCTCACTGCACTAGAACACTACTTAGAGTTCAGATAGGGATCTTGCCTTGAAGAAAACAACTCAAAAACAGGAAGTTTGGGAATTTCTCTGGTGAGAAAATCTGTATCAAGACAGGAGGTTCCCCTTGACAGGCTATCAAAAGTATCTCATTAAGGGAAAGCTTGAGGGTAACGGAGAAATTGAAGAAAATCATCCACAGCAGGCCTTCCACAGGTACGGAGGTAAAGGTGTGCTGAACCCTAGAAAAAGTGTAATACACTTTTGGGAGATCTACTCCCATCAAAAAAAAAGTCTTCTAGTGAATAGGAATGTTGCTGGCATGCAACAGGACAGCAAGTACAAGGCTGAACCTTGGGATTCCCATGGAATCTGTTTTCAAGCTTCATCCGAACGGCCTCAAACGCAACGCTATTCAAAATCCAGATACAGGTTCCATGTTTCCTCTTAATCTCCAGTTTGTACAGATACTGTGCATTTTTACAGCAAGGCAAAGTTGGTCCCACCCACTAGCTACAGTTTGTGGCACGACAAAACCAAGATGCATTCATTTGGATAAGCATGCTCCTTCTCACAGAGGCCCAAAACCACAGCATGAAACTTGGGATACAGCCAGCCAAAGTACTAAGCTGCAGTGCATACCAGGCTGCCATCGAGTGATGAGCCCGAGCTGACTGCATTGCTGGCTGATGCTGCCAGGGAAAAGCTCTGTTCACTCCTCCTCCATCTCCACTCCCATGCAAAACCCTCCCGCCTCCCTCTGCCTGCCTTGTGCCAACGCTGGCTCGCATCCGACTGAGTGAGCCAATTCAGCTTACAGACCTTCAGTTGAAAGAAGACAAACGCAGCAAAAAAGCAGAGCTGAATCCTTTTGGTGTCAGGCTTGCACCTGTATCCCCTCCTCTGAAAGGAATGAGGGAGCCATCGGGACAGAAAAGATAGCCAGAGAGGCGCAAGATCTGCCCCCTTTTGTAACAACAAGCAGTTAGGTTGGCCTAATCACCTTGTTCTACTTCACTTCCCTTGCCTGCAGAAAAGCAACTTATACCAACACAAGAGCAAGAGAATTTGCAGTACACCAGGGATGTTTCAAAGAACCATTCTAAACACGTCCTGAGGACACTCACCATACCAATGACTTGCCTCAAGGCAAAATATTTTTCTGTCAGATCCCCTGCTTCACTCAGTGGAGCATCGTAGTCATAACTAGTGGGCTGTGGCATATAGGGCATATTAGCACCTAAAGAAGGGGAGAAAAAAAAAAGGTAACAGAAACAGTGGAAGAGTTGGGTTTTTTTCCAAAGGTATCAACTTCCAGAATTCTTTCCAATCACAGTCAGAACCTGCTACATTTTTAGATTCATGTAGGCCTTGGTATTTGAGATTTGGCATCGAGAAACTATTCCTGATGGAATAGTCCTTCTGAGCTCACACTGTTCTGTTACACAGTCTTCAGAAATACTCTGAAGATAAACATATTTGTCCATTTTTCAGCTGTTTCACAGGACTGAGTGAAGCAGAAGTAGCCTTTAGCAGGATAAACACCATGTGGGTTTATCACAACATGCTGGCAATAGATGGAGAATAGCTAGTGCAGTCATCTATTTATCATGTGAAAGCAGGCATAGTTTATTTTTTCACAGAATACATTGCTACCTAATTCATAACCAGCTCCCCTACATGATTAGTATCATTCAAATAATTCCTTACCATTCCAATAGGCAAAGTTAGTCCCACCTATGAACATGTACCTAAAAAGGAAAAAAAAATGCCATCCACTTAAATCAGGTTTTGCCGAATTGGGAAAAAAAAATCCCCCCAAATTAACCTCTACTGAACACACACTTACAGGTTAACGTTAGCACCACGTGCCAGGATTTCATTAAGTGTTTTAGCTATAGTTTGTGTGGGCACAACAGAATGACGGTGCCCCCAGTGATCCAACCATCCAGTATAAAACTCAGAATTAACCTGAAAGGAGGAAGAGCAAAAGAGGAAGGGAAAACATGAAGAGAGAACAAGAACAGAATGCAATGTGATTTAAGGTTACGAACTCTAAGAGGGAAGGAAAAAAGGCACCTTGACTCATTTGAGCCATTCTTTAACTACCATAAATACAGTCAAGTACATGGTAAGCCAGTCCTTTTCAGCAGATTACTGGTCAAAGAAATTAAAGGATTGTTTCAATAATTTTACGGGGACACTTTGAAAATAATTGCTTAAGTACCAAAGAGAATGGATTTCCTTGGAACCTGTCAACACAAACGTGCTTCAGATGCTTGGCATTCGAATAAATGATGGAACCAATACATTCTCTGCAGAATAGCATATGCAGACTACATGTAATGAAAAAGAAATCTTTCAAATACTCAGATTGTGTTCTAAACAATTTCATAGCACAGAGATAATCTTGTACCCTCAGCGGGCCTTCTCCCTTTGCCAAAATGGCTTCCAGTGATCTCACATCCCATTGTAGGCTGTGTAAAACCTCTAGGGTAGCTGAAAACAGGAAGCAACTTCTAACCTGCCCTTTTAATTTTGCTTTTAACTTCCACCCACACGCATACCTCAGTAACTCATCTAGTCATACTTACTGTTTCCACTGCATTGTAAACATTTGTCTTAGGAAGGAAAAATACTCAAACAAAATCAATAACTTTTGAGACTAAAACAGTATTTGCAGAACAGTAGTTAACGTGGATTTAACACACACACACAGAAGCTCCTCTATTCAGTTTGTCTGACTGACATGGAAATTATGACTTTATAAACATGTCCCTAAAACTGTCCAACACACTGTTGGAAACTCCCCTCTTATTAGGCATTGCAGGATTAGAAATGATACAAGCAATTTAAGTGAAAAGACATACCAAAGGGCCCGTAGGTTCACTGCCCCTTTGAGCTAAGAAAGCTGCTGTGACATTGCCACCTATAAGCAGACAGAAATAAAACTGAGTTGCTACATCCATGACTTTTTCGGTCCTTCATTTTACTGAAACTGGTGTCTTCTTTCCCTTCCAACACTTAGCAAAAATCCTGACAAGAAAGTTACTTCAGAAAACAGAGGAATCAATAAATACCTTTGATTCCATTCTTTAAATTGCACAACTTACTTAAAATACATACATACATGTATGCATGCATGCATGTATACCTTTGCTTTTGAGAAACATTTTCAGAAAACCCAACTTTTCTCAGGAATGACATCCTGGCACCAAAAAGTCTGAGACGTGCCAGAATTGCTACCTAGTCATTAGAAAGTATAGGTCTGGGGTTGCAGTACCAAGGCTATGGGGGAGAACAGAAGCCAGGCAACCTCTAAAGCGGAGTTTCACTTCTGATCACTCCTAGTGGCTCAGGCCATAGGCCAGTAAATACTTCCATGAATAGCTCACCATCTCATAAATGACTTCACAATTAAAAGTAATAGGATAATAAAGGAAAATGAAGGCGTTCATCATTTCAATCTACTTGTAAGAAAACAGATTCCTGCTGAGCACATATATTTGACTGTAGAGAGAATAATGTACAAAAGAGGCAACACGTAAAAAAAATACAGAAAGATCTATCTTGGAGTTTGTTTCTTGTGCCTTAAGTCTATTTTGCCAAGTCCGTGCAGTGTATGGACATTTACATCATTAACTCTCCTTTTCTATCAAAAGGGCACTTTCTGAACACACTATGGTTGCTTAGCCATTCTTCAGGCCTGTATCATAGCAAACTGTGGCAGTGTGCACATTTCTAATGATGATCTTCAGTAGTAATTTTTTTTCCAGTAACCACTGGCTTCAGAAGAAATGAACTACAAGGGCTGGATTCTGGGACAGACAAAGGATATTAAAAAAACAAAACAACAAAAAAAACCCCAGCATCAAAAAATATATTTAAAAAAACAATGGTATCTATGCCATTACTGCTAATTTTTGGGAGATACACACTCTGAGCAGCGTAAATTGTTTATTCAGGATTTCATGAATTAAGGAAGTATTATGACTCTCTGATTGGGTACTTGTGGGCGATTCTTGTATGTTTAAGAGTACCTCAAATATAAATAAATGCCTATTATTTAAACAAACCAGACATGTTTGTCAAGCAGTCAAGTCAGTTATTCCTAGCACAAACACACACAATATTGAATGTTTTGGTAACAAACAGTGATCTCCAACCTGGGGCAAAGTCCACAGTTGCATAAAGACCCTGAAGAGCTCCACATTTCAAGTGAAACTGGGTTGCACCATCAGTTGTGAACAGCACCACATCATCCCCAAGATGTTGGCGAAAGAGCTTCAGAAGGGAACGCAGATAGTCATAGTCGCAAGCAAAGTAGCTTCCATACTCATTCTCGACCTGCACAGTAAAAGCAAGTCAGTAAAGCAGTAACCAATTTCAGTCTGCATCTAATACCAAAAACAGAAAGCCCAAATCCAACCTTCCTCTTCCTTTGATGGCAATGCTGAAAATGGCATTTTAAGTCCAGACCTGAGGAGTAAGAGAAGACAATACTTCTAAGCACTCATTCCTCTTGCCTGCATCTTACAGTGGAGCAATCATTTTGTGGATGTAAGTCATTTTCCTACAAAATCACCCTCCACATAAAAATCTTTACCCCAGCTACTTAGCAACAGCAATGAAAACACAGTCTCTATTAAAAATTGAGAGCTACGACCCGCCTCACAAGCAGAACAATAAAACCATAGAATAGGTTGTGACATGACCAAAACTGCAGCAAAATTTGACTTCCAGAAAAGAGACACCTACAAGTGGCTCACGTGAACATCAAAGCCCTGCAACAGACTCAAAGGACTGAGGGGAGAAGAACAACTCTGCTACTGCTGAGACATATGCATCTTGCCCCTTTCCCAAGGGGATAGACTTGCAAGCTCCAGATCCTATGTCATGCACACCTGAAGGCTATTTCTGAAAATCCTGTTAGAAGCATCTTATTTCTGTCAAGGAATAATTTTGCCCAGTGATTTTGCTCAATAGACATATAATACATTGATCAAGAACAATGACCTTTGGCATATTATAAGAAGGGTCTCCTATCCCATCCTGTGCCAAACAGTGAGTTTAAAAAAAATTATAACAAAGCTTTTGTTATGGTCAAATATCAAGAGTATGGAACAATCACCACTGCACATCCAGGAGTTCATGAGAGAAGCTACTCACCATGAACGCACAACATTGTGTCCTGAAACATTTACAGCTTAAGTTATGTGCCAAGAGCTAAAAAGCCTAAATTTTGAGGCTGTTTTTGTCACAAGTTTTAGGCGTACTCTGTACTGCTTTTGCTTCTATCTGCAGGTATCCTTATTCCCCTTTTTCCCGTCAGAGGGTTTCAGGCAATTGTAACGTATTTTGGATTTATGTGAGAACCAGCATGAAACTCAAGATATAAAAGCTCCACAAGTTTCCTCTATTGCTTTCTATTGTTTTGGGAAACCAACTTGCAGAGAGCAGACGAGCGCCCTCTGAATTCTGGAAACCGTGCATTCAGTTCTTTAGGACAAGGGATTTCATCAGACGCTTTCAGGAACCCAGAACTGTTAAGGAACATCTGTGACATTACCACCCAACATCCATGTAGTGTCTGCAAGGGCAATATAAGCATCCATGCTGCTCGGGTTCATTTCATTTTCAGGAAGTTACCTGCACCATGATGACTGGACCTCCATTTTGATAGAGGTGAGGCCTCATCTTTGGCAAAAGGACACCCATCCATTTCTCTACCGCTGCCAGGTAATCTGTAATACACAAAGTATAAATGTTTCGCGACTTTTCTGCTTTTTTTCTAGTTTTTGTTTTAAATTATGCATGGGAAGTTTTTACCTAGTGTTCTAAATATGTAAAGTATAACAGGACAGCATTTAATGAACTGCTGTGCTCTTATATTTGTTCATAAACGTTAGCTTCCAGTACAGTTTACTAAAAAATAAAACATTTAAATACTGATGAAAATCACCAGAGAGACTTCAGTATGTCTCACACATGTCCTAATACATTCCAACAGGAAAACAAATTTGAATGTTGCTATGTGTACTGTTTTTTTAAATACATAATTTATCCTGCAATGAGCAGAACTGAAATCAGATGTGATATATACCTTTTCCCCCTAATATGCACTCCAATAACCACATTAATCTCATGTCTCATCTCATCCCTCCATGTCTGGTCCATGACCAGGTAGCACATAAGAACGCTGCAACTACTTCCGGAATTACATGCAAACTGATCAGCCAGGAAGCATCCCCATGATGAGTGGCCAGTTGGCTGTTGCAAAACCGAAAAACTCCAAGCTGAGAGCTACCTGTCCTTTCCTCAACGGTGACAATGGTTTCTCTCTTGGCACCAATTTTCATGAAACCAGCCAATACTTTGGAAACTTTCTACCCTACTTTGTTCATTCTATTTTCTTCCTGAATGCATGCTTCTAACTAAAAGTACGGAAGATTTTACTCACAAGATAACTTACGCTGAAATATGAATTATCTAGTAATGGCCTCAAACAGCAAGGCGCTTTGATGCAAAAGCATATTTTTGCTAGTCCTTTTTGATGCCTCTACCTGAATCAGAAGACCTGAGAATGATAGATTTCTTCTCCAACAGCCATGCAGGAAGACCTCCCTGGGAAGAGAGAGAGGAACCACTTCAGTGACCATTTTTAGAAAATGTAATAAGAATTTCGCCTTTTATCAAAACATATACTGAGACCTGAAGACTGATTTTCTACAAGTATGTAATAACTCCCAATGAAAAAAACAAAGTAAGCCTGCGTTGTAAAAAGGCATATGGATTTCAATATGCTAAACCAAGAGTTTTGTCCAACGATACACCAAGTATGTTTGTCTACCCTAAGACAGAAATACTTGCATTAGATTTACCCTAGAAATGAGATAACTGTTACAAAAGGCTGTACCATGTCCCACTCTGCACAGATATAAGGTCCAGCTCGGAGGATAACCAGCAAACCAATGTCGTTAGCAAGCTGCAGGAAATACTCCAGATCTTTGTCACCAGAAAAATCATACATGCCCAGCTGGGGTTCATGGTAGTTCCATGGCACATACCTATGAAGAGAGAAGATCACTTTACATTAGGAAACTGAGACTAAACCAGAACTCTGAGTAACAGCTGTTTGCACTACACGTCCCAGAAGTCTGTAATGCTGAACCAGTCTTCAGATCAGTAAAATACAAGAATAACTCTTGGGTCTTTCTTCTGTGAGGTACTTCATATGGCAGAATGTGTCAAAATTAATACTGAAACAAGGCTTAGTACTTTGCAGTATGTCTGCAGGAGTCCATATCAATGCAAGCACAAGTTTTGGTAGTGGCATTTTGAAACCCTGATGTCTGTTCCAAAATTTAAGTAGTTAACAGTTTTGATGTTGGCAAGTCAGCTGCCCGTTGGGAGGTTTATGAAGAGATGATTACTGTAAACCACTAACAAAGGAGGTGGTCAAGAACAAGCTTGCTCAAAATAGTGCATGACCCTTGGCGAATGCATCACTCAGCCTGCACAGGGAATACCGACTAGGCTGACAGGTCCATGCTGCTGCCACTACAAAGAACTTAATGTCTAAGCCTCAAATGATATCACAACTAGGTCCTGAAAGCTTTCATTGACTGGAAGCAACACAGGTTCTGAAAAACCAGCATGGGAAAAACAGTCAAGTTAGAGTATTCTAAGGTGCCCAAGAGCCTGGACAAAGTTAAACTTCATTTCAACCAAGTAACAGAGCTGCCAAACAAGCAGATAACCATTTCAGAGAACACCTCTCTCCTACTTCCAGGACTTCAGAAACCACAACCTCACCACAGAACATAAAAAATATACACTTGGCTGCAAGATAACAAAGAAAGAGGTTATCTACGAACTACTATGCATAGTGTTGTAGCTTATGGCCCATGCCTGACAACTATGAAAGTTTTGGCTTGAGATAGTACTAAGTGGCAGTTGTAGCATAGACAGACATTAAAATTAGGGATGAGTACAGCCTGAGCAAGGTTTTAAGAGAATGGAAAAACTCATTCTCTGTGCATTTATTTTTTTTGCATGCAGGTTTGTAACCCGTCTAAGAGAGCAGTTGCCACTGTTCCAGAGAGACCAGATTTGAGAAAAATTTGTAACACCAAAACTGTGGTTAGTCAAGCAAAGCTCCTCTCAGGCAACACTTTTCTTACTGTCTGGGTTTGTTTACACGGTCCGGAGTTAATTTTGTAAGAACTACCCAAGAGGGAAAGAAAGCGCAGAAAACACTGCTTTCAATAAGCAAGAAAAACAGGAACCCTCACATGAGCAATATTCTGAAATGGCCGCACTCAGATGTACATGCACATGAACTTCAAATACAAAAATAATAATCTTCCAGAAACATTAGTTAATATTATAGCTTCATAAATGCCAAAATCTTAAACCTCTCTTTGAAAAGATAAAGCTTAAAACTTGTATGCCAGGATGGAGTCAAAGCAACACACTCAGGCATCAAAATGCAGATTTTCCCCTCTATGTAGTATATTTTATCTCTTTGTCAACATGCTCTAATTGTTTCCGAAGTACACAATTAACTCACTTGTAGAACAAACTGAATGTGCATTTAATGAATTTATGAACCATTTGAAAATACATTCAAAGTTAATTTAGTTTTGTGCACTTTGTCTAAATTTCAAGCAGAGGAGCAAGCTGACTGCTGACATTTAAGATCATAGTAGGTAAAGTAGAAAACTATTTAAAACAAACAAATGACGAACCTACCTGAAAGAGGATAATAACAGAGTACCATATTGTGCTTGTTTTCCCTGTTCCATATACCATTATCCAGGTTATCACTGCAGAATTTTAGTTTGCTCTAAACTCTAACAGCTATGTTATTTTAAAACTATTGCTTAGAAATATAGAATTATTTTAAGTTATATGTATGTGACTACGGATTTGTCAAGGACAAATAAACTTAACTCCATTTCTTCACAGGAAAAATTGCCTAAACGATTCGAGAAAAGGAAAAAAGGTATTGTCTTTTTACTTAGCAAGGCTTTTGGTACTTTGCTGTACAACAACCCTATAAGCAAACAAGACAAAAAAAAATAAAGACTAGTTGATATAATATTAAAACAGAATAAAAATTAACCACAAAAGAACAACCCACAATTTGCTGGGAAAGCAATGGGATATTTTCACGAGTACCCCAAGTCTCTTTGGTAGGTCTAACAATATCCAAAGCTTTTATTGACACCTGAGCGATGAAATGCACAGCATGCTTTGCAAATCTGTCAGTGAACATGATCGGGATTCTAAATGCTCTTAACTAATGAGCAACACGGTCTGATACCAACAAGGAATCAAGAGTTACCGCTTTTTAATTCTCTTTTGCATAAGAAAAGGCAAAAAAATACAAAATGAGAAAGGAGACGTATGGAAGTGGTAATAATAGCAAAACGGTCTGCAGGTTCCATTGAAGAGTACCCTCTGACTATGAATCACCAACACGACACTGAAGTAAGAGACAAAGCTTTTTCTGGGAGGAATTAACAGGCATGTCGATGTAGCAACGCATTCACTGAAAAACACTTCTAGCAGAGAGCTGCACCTGTTTGAGGTAAATAAAGATGACTAGATATTAACTTCATAACAGTTTCTCACTGACTAAAATACTACCACAGAAAGACAGCAACTCCTTATGCTCCCTTCTGTTTAGGCTACTGAACAAGCTAGTTACAAGTGGTAAGTAAACTACAGGTTGATATGAGAAAAGCATTCTAGCCGTAATTTAACTACATCTTGTAACTCGTTAGTTACAAAAATATACTCATTGAAGAGTTTTATGAACTTGTTCTAGAAACAAGTCTGAAGGGGTAAATATGCTTAATGGTGTCTGAGGTGAGGACAAAAGGGTTTTTCCAGCTCCCTTATCTCCAGATGGAAGAAAATAGAAAAATTCTTCCACAGTTTCAATTTATGTCCCATACACCCCACAAGCCACAAAAAAAAGCAGATTTTAGTGGAGAGTGAAGAAAGCGAAGAAAATAATTTATGCAAAATGCTTGTTTCCAGAATGAATCATGATATAAATGTATTTTAAACACTGGTCTAAAAATTATTACTAATACACTTGATTCCTCCAGTATATTTTCTACAGCTAGCAATGGCCTCAAATCATTTTTCTTTAAAACTGTTATTATTAGAAAGTACAATCCCTATATACCATTGTACAAATTCACAGTCAGTTGTTAATGCTGTACTGCTTTAGCTACAGAATAATCAATGTATAAAGGAATGCCACATTCCATTTTCAAACTCGTAACATGGTATTTCTTCCCCATTTGAGTAATAGTATTTACTCTCTATTTACACACATTGTCTATGTTTTATCACATAACCTACCTGTTTTAACTTTAAAAGTCACAGTTTTCCTCTCCTATTTCAGAGAAATGTCAACAGGCAAAAAACCCTACTTTAACTACCTTAATGTACAGGATAATTCCCTCAGTAATACCAGGGTGGGGTTGGTTTGGTTTTTTTTAATAATGTAAAATAAAAAGGCTTGTACTAATTTCATAAATAATAGAGCAGCATTTTATACATGCTAGTTAATTTACACATTGATGAGTCTTTAGAAAAAGTTGTGCTTATTTTTTAATTAATAGATATTCTACACAGCAGCTTTTCCTTAGAGGGAGTTTCTACAGATGTACAGTTTTCTGCTCATTAGTCAATAAATACAGTAGAACAAATAAAATGCTCAACATTCTTTAACTTTGTGTGAGCTTGCAAGGTAACTGCTGATTCTTCCGGGAAGCCTCTCCACTGATCTGTAAATCCTGTAAATATTTAGCCCCCTCTAGTGGTTAATTGTTTTATCTCCTTCACACCAAAAAAGAACCCAGAACAAACCACTAAGTTTCAGTTCTTTCCAGATGTCTTTGTTAGCTTTCTTTTCTAGCTGGCAGACACAGTTCAGGAACCGAAAACAAGGACAGTCACCCTTGTGTCACCAGGTGCCTCTGTGTGCTACCTGCTGAGGTTGAGGGTGAAGCTCCTAGGTACGCCTCCATCCCCTTCTGGGATGTCACATCAACCACAACATCAAATTTCAACCTGCTATTTGGAAGGTTTAGGCCTTGATATTATAAGCTTTAATGTAAGATCAAGCTTCTTGTCACCTGTTTTCTCACATTCTGTTATTGTTTCAGATGTTTCCAGGTGCAGATGATTATATACATATATTGACTTCACCCACTCAAGAGTCTCAGATGAGCTGCTGACTCAAACATTAGCTGAACAATGCATCAAGGCACAGTGCATCTTTTGGAAATCAGGCTGCAGAGAACAGGAAGGGGAGCAGGTCTGGCTTGCTTCAACCACAAGGTATACACGAGGACAACCATGTAATAAAAGGGTCCTGTTTTATTCTGCGCTGGTGCGGTCCGGGCTGGGGGACTGTGTCCTGTTTTGTGCGCCTTGGTTCGAGAAATTCGAATACTTTATGGAGA
>Ga0181612_173542_pt1 | contig 18069 bp, 9 predicted proteins | sample HoacroProtozoa21_FD_119630 | JGI IMG/M metagenome (GOLD analysis project Ga0181612, IMG submission 119630) | Hoatzin crop microbial communities from Cojedes, Venezuel. Combined Assembly of Gp0051906, Gp0051904, Gp0051908
CCCCGCCTGTCGCCGCCCGCCGCGCCCCGCCGCCCCCCGCGGGCCGGCCGCGGGCCCCACCCCCCGGCATCCCGCCGGCCTCCGGGAGCCGCTCTCCAGCTCCAGCTGCCGATGCTGTCACGTTCGGGAGAGTGTCGGCACTGCGAGCCGGGAAACGTCGCCGCGCTCCCTGCGCGCGCGGCCGATTAGCTAGGTCAGCAATCCGCCAGGGCCGAGGTGAAAAATAAACAAATAACCACGTTCGCAGCAGCTGCGGCGATCGCTCTCCGGAAAATTATTCAGGCATTATGAGGGAGACGGTATTAAACGCTGCCACTTGCAGCTTCACGGCTCTCTGCGTATTTGAATCAGCCTGGGATGGGCACTTAAGGAGTATCGTCAGAGAGCTTGCCCAGCTGAGCATCTTCCATTAAGTTTTTGTCTTAAGAGGAGATAGCAGGAACCTCTCTGCCTGATAGGCAAAAGGCTTGTCATAATTCATTAATAACACAGCCTTGCTCAGGTTTCCTTCAATGAAATCAGGCAGGCGGCTTAGGAAGAAAACGCTGAGTGAACAACAGCTTCTCCAGAGACGACGCAATAAACTTGCCGCTATTTGGCACCATTTGGTGCCCGAGACAAGGATGACCAACGCTATTCGACAAGACCTGTCACAGCCCCTTAAGGATCCTGGTGAAGAAACCCACAAAACAAACCGTAATTCCTCATCAGGATGCGATTCACTGCTTGGAAGTGAAAACTTCATGTTTTAGCTGCAGAGATAAATGTACTGGTCTGCTTTTGCTATGCCCAGGGTCTAGCTGGCAGTCTACTCTGATCAACAGTTTGCATCCAAAGGGAAAAAAGCTAGAAGAGCTGAGGTAAACTATAATATCAGATTGCTGCAAAAATTAACAGGACTATCGCAAGTCTTCCTTCAGATCTGAAACTCACCTAAAGCATTTCCTTTTAAATAGGAAAAACAGAAAATACAATTGACGTTATCTGTTAGGTAAGGAAACAAGCTCAGGCTGTCAAGATAAAGTCATTAGGATGGCATCAAAGCAGAGAGGACACAACATGACTTCTTTTTTTTTTTTTTTTTTTGTCTAGTGCGCATCCCATTCATACAGACCTAAAATGCACCCGCTATGTTTAACTGAGCCTCACACACTTCCTCCTGTGAGATCTGTTCATCATGCAGACATGAAGAAAAGCACTCTTGCTGGCATTTGATCCACTAACATTTCAGATACACAACACTGCTTCAAATGACAAAATAATCTAGTAATACAGAAAGTACCAGCCAGTTAAATGTACAACACTTATTATGATCCAAAGTTTCAACAGTCTTCAGCATAAAACCCAGTATTACAAATTTTATACTTACTATGACAGGGTTTCCACGTTTGCGTCTGATTTTTAAAAGATGCTTTATCATCATGTAACAGAAGCAGTCCAAATACATAAATTAATTTTGTACATTTAGAAAAAGCAATGAATGTACTGAAGTTGGCTGACTATTGATTTCAGAACATCTGTGTCACAAAATCATCTTCTGCAATAAAGCAGGTTCGGGTAATTTGCAAACAGCGTACAATTATTGCTTCCGTAAGCTCCTTTGTGTTTCACTTAGACATGTTCATTTGTTTTGAATGTAATATCTGTCTTTAAAACTACGGTCTATAAACATTATTAGAAACAGCACTATTAGCATGTCTCGAGATCGCTGTATGCCAGCAGAATGCAACCGATTGAACAGAAATCAATAAAGGTATTTAATGACTTCATGAGAAAAATAAGTGCCCCTCACACCCTTAATGGATTAACGTCACTTATGTGCAACACATTGCGTACTGCTGACACAGAGCCACTCCAAGCAGTGTCACTTTTCATATGAGTGCCTTAAAACCTTATCAAAGGGAAATTGTGTTTTAATGCTATTTCAGATGTCATTTTTGAGAGGATTTTTACAATCCCATTTCATAAAGCAGAAAGCATGATCTGAATGGTTACAAGTAGCTTTTGTCATTGGCACATGTACGAGGTCACCATCTGAAGCTAGCTGGTGAAATGAAATCCTGAACACAGGAGGAGGAGAACACTCTGAAACGTTACTCAACAACTTGTTTACTGTCGGCTTTCGACTCTGAATACACCGTTCTCTACATATCTGAATCTTTAATCAATTACCAACAGCACGCTCTGCTAGGGAGGGGAGACGACTCCTCACCGTCGGTCCTACAGCGGGAGATGGACGGGACGCGCAGCTCCCCGGTACGCTACCTGAGAATCAAACCGGGACGAGGGAGACAGCAAAACGAAAGAGCTCTACGCCATTAAATGAACGCTGGCCTGGGTGTTTGTCTGTTCATCTTCAGTACACTGCTTTTGTATCCCGTTTTACTTTTATTCACTGCAGAGCAACTGTGGGTCACAGCAAACTGTTCCATGCTCTAATTCCTTTATTTTTACTTTAATAGACTAAATTTGGAAATACGCAGTACCTACGAGGGATCTCTTTAGTGACACGAAGGCTCCTTTTTGGGAAAGAAGCACGTCAAATTAAAGATGTCAATATGCACTGCCTATAAGCAGGCTTTGCCATTACCAGGCTGCACTCACAATTCCGTTGGAGTAAACCCAAACGTAACGGAGGGGAGCTGATGTTCCAGCTTCTTGTTCTATTTGCCATATTATCTACCATAATTTTATGCTCACCACTAAGAAAAATGAAAGAACTAAAAAAAAATATTTAGATATTTTTCCTAAATATAATTTGGTCCGAGTTTTCATATGCAGTTTTCACTTGAGGAAATAGGGAAAAAACTGCGTTCAGATAAAACAAGGAAGCAAATGCAAAAGCTTTTGCTGACTGACTCAAACATTTCCTTATTCCTCCCCAAAGGATATGAAAACTTCTCCGGTAAATGTAGCATCATAATTGGCTATAATTGACTCCATCCTTCAATTTTTAAGGCAATCTATAAAATATGGATTGTTTCGTCAACTGGGAGCCAATTTTGTGACACCACACTGTTTATCTCGTTACAGCGATCTCAGCTGCACTCGATACCATTTGTTACCCCTCAGACTACCTTATCTGTGCTGTAATCCTGGCCCTCTCCACATTTAATGCACTGCACACCAGTTAGCTGTAATACCAAACATTTTGAGTGCTACCAAAAGCATTGCTTGCTGAAGCTCACTGTAATAGGGGATAACAGTAGCAATGATACGGTGGCAGGTGAAGTACAGCCATCGTACGCGGGCAAGTGAGCCCTGTTCCAACACATCAGTGTACTTCACGCTATCCTGTCATTAGTCCATCTCACAACTTATGGCACACGAATCAGAGGGGACGAGGGACAAAAAAATGTACAGGTTTAACCGCTCTGCTGCTGTTTTTCTATTACACCTGCCGTTCTACTGCATTTGCAGTATTTTAACGCAAATTGGTAACACTCTGGCTGTAGAGACTGTTACCACATCTCGGTAGTTTTGCAACAGACTCTTTGGTCACAACAATGCGACGACTTCTGAATGAGCGTGACTGCATCTGGCCATTTCTACTAGCTGAGTAAATGCAAACACCTACAAAGGTATTCAAACACAGAGTCAGAATGATGGAACTGGCTTATCTTTTTTTCCTATGTCTTCCAATAATTATTTTTATTTATAAATCTCTCTTTACGTGCTGCAAGACTTCAGATGAAAACTAAGGTTAGTAGAAGGAAGATAAAAACTAAAACCTAAAAAAATCCAAGTACCAATAGCCACAAAACTGCAGGAAATGATTGATAGAAACATTGATGTAATCCTGTCCATAGCAACAGTTTAATTATGAGCATCTTGGCAGTGAGCCTGCTCTATGTGTTGATTTTCCCCAGCAGAGAATGCCATACAATCCATCTTTGTGTTATGCGCTACATGACTACATGGAGAGGCCAATCAAAGGGGAACAGAGAAGTTGTAGTAAATTACCAGGGTGATACAGGAGTGAGTACGTTGGCGATGAATTATTTCAATCCTCAGGATATGCAAGCCTGAGCAAAAGGAGGGGTAGAAAAAAACACCAGGAGGGTGCTACCCACAACAAAATTGTACTACAGTCCTTAATTACAGTGATTACAGCATACAACATGAATACTCCTCTCTGATGAATGACATGAACTCCTGGTACCCATCTTAAAGTGCCCCATCACAAATTCTTGTTCCCAGGATGACGCCTGTGCCGTCACCAGGACTGACAGGATCACAGGAGGACCCTGCTATCCTAGGTGAGAAGGTCTCCCACCAGGGACGCCGGGCTCCCGGGCCGTGGCTGCACTGGGCATTGCAAAGCAAGGCATGCCAACAGGAGCAGATCTGCTGTGCGGAGCAGCTGCTGCCAAGACCCCGACAGCCAGGCGATTCGTATTTTCGGGGTTCCCCTTCGGGGCGGCTCCAGCGCGGCCCTGCGGGCAGGAGCCCGTGGGCAGATGAGGACGGGAAGAGGAGCACTTGTGGAGCAGGCATCGGTGTGTCTGCTCCGATACCGCTCCGCGGGACAAACCAAAGCACGGTCAGCCAGGAGACCTGCTGAAAGGCCACATTGCCACCCAGGCTGAAACACAAACACGTCAGGCACATCAAAGGGGATGTGCAACACCGTCGGTGAGGTGCAGAGTTCACTCCAGTAAACCAGAGGGCAAGGAGGCGACAGCGGCAACTCTGCAGTGAGGGTGTAAAGGGCAGGGACCTTCGGAGCAGAAGGCAGCAGTGCAGGCTTCGGAGCTTTTTAATAAATAGTGAGATCGGACTGTGACTGGTTCTCAAGATACATGCAGGTAATGTCAGACAGAAACAAAAAAACATAATAGACTCATATTTTATAATTAGTCTTACTTCCAATTTCTATGTTGGAAAGTGTTTGTTAAAAGAACCAACTGTTATGATGCAATGAATGAACTCCATTCAACAAAATGAATACAACAACGTATTTCAGCCTATATGCAACAGCAACCTACAGTGTTCATTTACACACAAAAGTTCCCTTAAACTCCGGACCTATTTTTTGAAGCCACAGTTAGGAAAATCTCTCCGCAACACTGAAGCAGCAGTTTAAGATTATACTATCTGCTCTTTAAAACCTCCTGATAATTTTTAAGTGTGCGGGCAAAGGTTTAGTGAAATCCTGTTAGGCTATTACATGTGGTAAGAAAACCATCAATCATTTCTGCAGCCTAGTGTCCACATTCAAAACTTAACTCAATAAAGACTGTTTCTAGTTTCTATTAAGGTATGAATATTTTATATATGTAACCACATAAATCAATGAGAATACTCATATATGTATATACATGGACCACACCATCTATATGCTTCTTTGAAGAACGCACTGAAAACAATTAAAAAATTTGAAATAATGGCACTCCAGAAATGAGCTTCCTAAAGTTTACAGAAATTACAAGACGTATTCAAACCAAACACGTAATTTTGAACTTTTAAACTTACACCACACAACTGTTGTTCCACTCTACGTTTTTTATTTGCAGATGTGTGACTATTTCCATCTCCAAGACACTGTGGCTGCATCACAACATGAAAACAACTTTTTCTTCTTTTTTAAATACCAAATGTATAGGCATGCTCTACTCATTGTGCATTACCTGCCTGAGAAATTGCTTTTAAAGACAAGGTGTTAGACTTTAGGAGACTCTGCTTTACCTTCACCAGCTCTTCCTCATTAAAATTTACTTAAAACACTGAAGGGCTTTTTTTCTTTTTTTTTTTTTTTGTGGGCAGAAGCTAATGTTCAGTTCATTACATTATAAAAATCTATTAAATCATAGAACTAAAATTGGATTAGTTATTTAAGCTTTGAAAGCCGAAGATACTCATCTGCGTTCCTCCAGATATGGTCATTTTTAGCTCCCAATTCAGGTCTCGTGTTTCAGCTCAGAGCACTCAAGAGGTACTCCGGTTTTCTAAACCACAATGTACTAAGTGATGTCTGTACTTGATAAAAATTCCTTTTGTGTATCATCTCATTTTTTTCAGCACCAAACATTCTAGTTTGCCAACAACAAAAAAATTCACTGTTTGATCATCTCTGTACTGTAGAGATTCTCTCATAATAAACACAACATCTTCTAAAATACCTATGTGACTGTACTGATAGAACGACTGCCTGAATAAAACACCCAGCTGATTACATTGAATATTCAGTTAACTTATTTACCCTTCAACAGCTAGAGAATACAACGAAAGCGAAACCCACAGGAACTCCTGGTAGAGATCTTTTGTCAAGACATTAATCAAAGCTAGAGTAATATGAACGGTTACATCACTCCTCAGTAAGTTCACCTTGGTATTTTCACAAAAAGGTTATTTGCAAAATCTTCAGAAAAAAAGAAAAATGACATATCACTGTTTCGTACCAGGGTTTATGGGAGTGAGGGAAAATGGGAGTCTGCTCTCAGGCACACGGAAATATGTAGCACATACAGTGCTTTTGATGGTCTTTCAGTTACACTTTTTATTTGTGAATGAGAACTTCTACAAGAGTGACTGTGCTTTGTAAAAAATTTGGAAATGCTTAATGGCCGCTATGACACAGAGGACACAGAAGTTCTGCAACTAACAAAATAATTCTGAAGTCTCAATAGAATTGCAAATGAAAAAAATACACGTTTTTAATGAACCAATAACTGAATTAACGATTACAGAATATCTGAAAGATCTTAATGACTACCAAATCTGACATTAAAGTTGGTGGCCATTTAAATCTTCTGTTACTTTTGGTGCATTACTTCAGATCAAAGCACACAAATCTGGCTGAAAGTATTTTTGCCCTAAGATCCCTATCACAACTCTTTTTCCCTAATTGAAAACCTAAATAAAAAAATCCCCAAGACGACCACATATCAAATCTCAAAGAGAAGAGGACAATTTGCCATTTAAGAATTCTTAGCTATTGGAAAAGCCAGCAAAAATCTTTGAGTTCAGAATAGTTACTTTGGCCAGTCTTCCACTGGGCAGAGCTGGGAAGTTGAGACACAAGCCTTGTGGAGGACGTTCCGCAATATTCAGCCTGGAGATGTGCTCCTGACGATCTCTGCTAAAGCTGGACACATGGACGTCCAGTTATCAACCGTGTATCTACGTAGAAACAGCGGCTCAAAGTACAAGGGCAGTTCAGTGAGAAACAAGGTGCTACTCCACGTAAAGAACTGCAGTGAAATTTGGTGACATTTTGTTTAAAAAATCCCACAAAAATAAAAAGCCCTATGTGCCAGTGCTTCGGTTTTATTCATTGCTGTATTTAGAGTCTAATGGCCTCTTTCTCCAAAGTCTCAGCGACCAAAGGGAGCGTGCAGAAGATGTTTCACTTCTTACTGAAGCAGTGGAGAAGACTTCAAGCTTGGGAGGGTTTCCTGAGTGACTGCCACCCACCTTACGCTTCTGATGACTCTGCCTGGGTTGGCTTCTATTAAAAGGTTGAGGGTATCATAGCTCAAGTACGCAGGAGACAGTTGTGGTAGCTGACAGATGAACACTGGTTCAAAACCAACCTGCAAGACACCTCTCGCACCAAGTTAATTAAGTCTGACAGGGAGTAGGGATCTTCATATTAGGAACACGCAATGAACACACCCAGCTGTGGGCTTCACTTACTTCACCCTGCCACCACAGGCGATACTTTCCTGGACAACTTTTGGTTTCCAAGATTAATCCTTCAGAAAATAAATATATGAAAAGCGTATTTTGGAACAGAGCACAGCTGAGATTCTCAATGAAAAAAACTGTTATTTTGGACCACAACGGTAAAGAAAGCTTTTCACAGTTATTTACATGTACTTGAATTAAATATCAAAATGAAGGCAAGAGTGCTCAATAGGCTATAGTTGTCTGAACTATCTCTGATCATTTCTTCAGCACACAGGATTGCAGCACAACAGAAAAAAGGCTATTTGAGGGAGCCAGTGTATTTCTACAATTTGACACAATGCCAAATGTGCAGAACAGTTGCCTGCATCTTGGGATCAGTTTAACCACCTCACCGCAGTACTGACCACAGGCTATCAAGCCTGGCTTCTGATTATCTTAGGCACTGTAGTGAGCTCACATTGATGCACTACTTTTGATTTGGGCAGTAGCTTGGGTACCTCTACACCAAATTCTTTGTGGATTAACTAAACACATATTTGGATCTACTCAGAGTAGCAGTATCTGGAGAAGCAGCACCAAAACATACATGTTCCAAGACTTATGTCTGAAACTAGCTAAAGTAAAGTAATCATCCTACAATAAAAGACAAATTACCAAACTAATAAAAAAAATCAAACCGGAATATTGGAATTATTTCTTTTACTGCAATTATTACATTGAGTGAGCAAGTAATTTCTTATAACATTAAGAATTGGACTTCGTTTAGGCACTAACCCCTAAATCAGAGGCTAGAATTAAGCTCTGTGTGAACTGACATTGTGTTCCAGCTAACCAGTGAACACGAAAGGATCAGCTCATCTCCATTCTGAAACAAGTACTTAGATTGAGGGTCTCATGCCAATTATGGAAGTCTGCTAAAAATACGATCTGATTAGATAATAAGCTTTTCTTTCTCCTCTTCACAATCAGATACAGATAAAATAGGCCATTCCTGCTCTCTTCAAGACACTCCCTATTACTACATTTAAATTCAAATACCAGTTGGAAACACAAACCTCCTATTTGAAAAATACATGTCTTGGATGTGTTGGGCAGAAAAGACATTTTATAGGCTAAAACCTATTATATTGGGACTGTGCTCAGAAAAAAAAACAACTGAGTCTGGCTCTACACATTCCTACACTACTTGACCATACTGTGAAATGGGGAAAAAGCTAAAGGAGATACAGATATCCATTAAAAATACTAAAAGAAAACAAACTTAAGCAGTACGGTACTTCAGCAGTACGCTTATTGCAATTTCTAAATTTTAATTATGCTTCTGGAAGATGGTATATTTGACAAAATCAGCCATCTATTTTTTTGGCTTCATTAATATCAGTGGAGCATTGGGTTTTTTAAACCACACACTTCTTTGCCAGATATGTGTCCACTTCAGAAAGCAAAGGAAGCACAAGACTTTCAGCAAGCCTGGTTTACCATATGACCAGACAAGAAGACAAAGCTTGCAGCAGGGGGAAGATTACTTTCTTTTTCTTCATCAGGCTAGGAAGTCTGCCTGCTTCTGCTCATTCATCTCCCTTAGTCCAGCAACCCAGAACATGACAGTTTACTTTTGAGGCCTTGTTAGTTTGGACTGACCATCTTCGGTGGAGTGTAGTCTGAAAATACTTTGTGTTTTAGACATTTACAGTACACTCAACAAAAGCCAAGGTAAGCTCTTCAAAGGTTCAACAAGTTATTCTCAAAAAAACTCCAACTGGAAAAAAAAAATCCAAACTATAAAAGTCAGGCATAAAACTAGGAAAAAGATTGGAAAGAAAAAGCCTCAACAGCAGTACTGCCTCAGCCACAAGCAAAACAATTCTTCCTCTGCTCTGCAGACAGACTTGAGATCCCATTTCATATATAAACACATCCCTTATTCCAGTCAGCAGTTCAACTTTTAACAAAATTTCTTAACATGGTAATCAGAATAAAAATATTAGATAATCAAAGTAAAACTATATTGCTCTTAGAAACCATCAGAGTTTGATTTCTGTTTTCATATGGAAGTCTACCTGCTTCATCTTAGCTCACATGCTCAAAGATCTCATTTTGCTCACAGAGATTACTTTCTTCTAACCACTTAATTGCACGCTTGTTCACAGGACCAGATAAGTTTTTTCTAACTTAAACAAAAGGAAAAAGGAGTCCTGGGGGATGTGGGTGTGAAGGACAAACAAAATGAAAAAAAAGACAGTGAACAAAAATGTAAAAGGAAAAAAAAATCATTTTAACAGCATAATTTTAACTTGGTTTGCTTCTATGTTGATTTCATTAATATAACTAATATTCTAAGTCTTCTAACTGTAGCTCAGTCCCCCATTTTCTTCCATGTGGGCAGCTCTGTGTGCCTGTAGGGAACTCCATTTAATTCAGTGGGTTACACAAGGCTGTAGCCATTTGCAGATGTGCCGCACATATTTTGTTTTCCTTTCTCTTTGTCAATGCATTTTTAAAAAATACAATAAAAATTGCAACACTGAAAAGAAAAACCCAGCCGCCCCCGCCCTCCCCCAAGCCCACCACCCCTGCCTGTTTTAGAGCTGGGCACTATGAACTTCCCGCTTACTTCCTCCAGCCATTTGCCGATGATCTGGATTCGTGAGGACTAGCAAACCATTTGCAGCACTAGGGGAAATTCTCAATCACTGCTCTTGTGAAAAGGTGTGGTGAATTTTAAGGATTTTGTATTTTGAAAGCAGAGGTAACTATTCCAGATTTAAATCAGTACTCTGGGACTGTAACCCTTCATTCTGATGGGAGTTATTTGCTGTGAAGCTCATTGCTTTTCTCTGGCAAATAAGTACAGCCTATAGTCTTAAAACATATTTTTTCTTTTAATTCACAAAACTTACATGCATGAGAAAAATACTGTTAGGCAGAACCATTTAATTGCCATTAACATCCCAGAAACAATAAGCCATCTAGACAGAGGCTGATTCAACTAGAGAGGCACAGACACAGGTCCAGGTAGACTTGCTTCTTTTTTTTTTTTTTTTTTAATGCAACATAGTTCCCACCCTAACTTCTACCAATACAAATTTGAAGATCCATATGGCAAAGTTCTCAAAACTGAAACAAAGGTTCAGGTTAGCTAAGTTACCTGGCTCCATTAGCTCTGCCTACAGCCTTGAGTGGAAAAGGCGGAGAAATGCCGTGTTAAATTGGAAAACCACCACCTCTTTAACACAGTTGACAAAAAAGCCAGGTATTAAAAAAAAGCATGCAGACTATAATTTTAGAAAAATAACATACTTTAAATTTACCGACCTGTAGATCATTATTTTCAATATTGAACAACATTGTGCAAGAAAAGTAAGGCAGCCTGGACCAGCTTCAGCCCCACCTCAGCCTGACGCGGGTGGGCTCCGGCTCGGCAACGCAGGCTGATGCCGCTCCGCCAGGACCGTGCCCCGCAGCCACGGCACGCCAGCGGCCCGCAGCCATACCACAACCCTGCCAGGCAATGCCAGTATTGGATAAAATAAGGTGACTGTTCGTGCAGCCTCAGTAGATTGTAACAAACACCGCTGGGCACTGCTGAAAGCTTGCATATGACATTGCAGTAGTACCCTCTCTTCAGAGCGTAGCTTTGGTAGAAAGTAGTACCTTTTCCTCTTTTTCCCACTCTTCTTTCTTCAGTAAACCAGAATTTAAGTAAATAGTCCAATGTGTCATATCCAAAAGTATGGAAAGAGTTTTTGTTTTTAAATGTGTATGTTTTGGTACGCAAGCGGAAATTACGCAATGTTATCCTCCCATTTATAATTCCCCCCCCCCAACTATCAAAATGATCCCCTGCATGGACACAAACATGCCAACAGAAACTCTGCTTCAGCCTTTGAAACTCCGTCAAGGGTGACCTCTCTGAGCACAGATTTAAGTGTTACAAAAGGAGACGCTCTAACGGACAGGTATATGAAATGAATGGATCAGAATCCTTTTCTCCGCCCCAGCATTTAGCCGCGTCTTCTGAAGACAACACGCAAGTGTGCACCTCTCACGTAACACCACCTTGTTAAAGGTAACCTGACGCAGCCAGGTAAGCAGGGATAGCTTTCTGCTTCAGTAAAGTCCAAAGGAAAGACGAGAGAAGTAGTGCTAAAACTATGCTGCATGCTTTTAAGAACAGACATTTTTCTTTAGCTCCATTTACTGTAATTTTATGCCACTGCATTTAGAGCACCTAGGTATCAAGAGTAAAAAAGAAATGGGGGAGCTAAGTGGAGGGAGGGAGGAAGGGAGAGAGAAAACCCAATTATCAAGTTAAGTTACGCAACAGCATTAAACATGCTTGGGTTTTTTAGGGTTGTTTTCTGTTTGGTTGTTTTTTTTACAGAGTACACATCCATTTCTGTGCCAATCAACTCAACACCACATATTTTGAAACAGTATTTTGTAAATCTGCAGCTGTAGACAGCATGTATTTTGAAATGCCACTATACTAAAAAAACAAGGTCTTTGGTGGTGTAATACTCCTATTTTGTTTTTTGCATCAACCCCGTCTTTCTGAAAGCTATTTAGAAGTCCTGAATGCTACACTTAAAGGGTCCTTAATTTTGGAGGAGACACGTAAAGATTCCTGGAGACACTACAAACATGTGCACTCCAAAGCATTTCCTCTGTGATCAGTTTGAAATATCTCAGAAATACTCCTGTTTGCCCATTTAAACATATTGATATCAATTGTAATCTAACCAGCATTAAAAGTTATTTTATATAGTTTAAATCTAAACAAAACATTTCAAAATCATCTTTGGGAAATGTTTCCAAAGAATTACAGTGAAATTGTTTGGTGGGTTGTTTTGTTTAGTTTTTTTTTCTTTTTGTATTACCAGTCATGAAAGAGGATTTCTATTTTGTCCTGATTTGGAATGGGAATATTCCTCCTGAAATATTAAAAATGTTTTTTTCGTTAGTTCTCTTCAGAATATTTACGCAGATTATTTCTGTTGCCTGACAAGCATGCAACATACTTCAAACCGTAATGCAGAAGGGGAAAATGAACCATGGCACAGTCTGCTTAGAAGTATCTACCTCAGGTACGCAGTTAAATCACCCGCTTATACACCTGGTAGGATTACAACGGGAATTTCTGTGCCTCAGTGCAGGAATGGTACCCAAAATCCCTTACCTTACATGTCTGAGAACTTGCAGAAGTCCAAGTTTTCACCAGCAAAGCTGCAGAAGCTTCCTGAATTCTGCATTATCTTATCTTGTACCGAATATATTGCATCTCCAGGCCATTCGCCACTCACAAATGAGACCGGACAAAACCCCCTGAGGCTCTCGAGTCGCAAGAAAGCTCTGACTGCCTAAGGCCATCGTCAGATGCGTTGCGCTGGATGCATCTGAGTGGGGTGAAGAGGTTACTGCTCCCAGCTGCTCATCGCCAGGGGAGAGGAACATCGCCTCACCATCACAGCCACGCACTCGTCTCCTAACCCCCCGATGCCAAAATGACAGGCTAAAATGGCTTTGTTATCGGAACTGCGTGAGGGAATGGCGGCTGTCTGGACAGGCCAGGCTAGGGAGCAGGTAGGTGGGCTGGTAGCTGGCTGGGACGGGCGGCTGGCAGCAGAAAGCCCTTACGTGGCTCAGCCACTGCCAGCTGGGCTTGTCTGACTGCGGCCCTCGCTCGCCTGTGACACGGAGTTCAGCACAATTCCCTGTTCCTTCTAATCAGCACCAGCAGAGGAAAGCTGACCCTTTTTAATTATTAAAAGAAATCCTTTTCCTCCTAATAGAAGCCATGGCACTTAGTGCTAAATGCAAAATCTGTAGGACCTTCAAGTGACAGTCAGGCAGAGCGTGTCCCTGTCACCAACCACGGAGAGCAATGCCAGCGACGGCAGAGAAACTGCGGCTTGCGGCTGCTCCCCCGAGCCTCTGGGAGGGCGAAAGGCTACACAGCACACCTACGCTCAGAAGCCCCCCTCAAAAGAACCAGGAAAGTAACCTAGATCTGGATACTGCCCCACGCCCAAAATCAGAATTAATCTCTTTTTCATTTTTGCGAGAATGCAAAAATTATTACATAGGTAATCCTCATCAGAATTAGAAAATATTTATCAACAGGTAAGCCGTGAAGTTGATGTTAACTAGTATTAAACAGTGCTACAACATACAAAACAGTTTCATATGCACTGACTATTCTGTGATAATTCCATATTTTGTTTCTTAAATACAAGACACAAAATCTTTACAGACAGGCCACAATTACGACCAAGTCTCTGTCAAGATCAGCAGTACATGACAATGTTACTATTCAACGTGTGCAGTAATCTTAAATGCAACACTTCCCTAAAACCACCATCTGACTTTTTGCTACTGTGTTTATGTATTATGCACAACATGGTGTAGAGACACTACAAAATATCCTAAATTCTGTTTCCATAATGACTGTATACATATAACAGCATAGAAAAGAGAAAAAAAGCGGAAAGGAAGGGGAAGGAAATAAAATAAAGATGTAACTATGAAAACTCAATTTTACATTCCAACAGAATATAAAAGCTCCCAAACTTTATCACAAATTGATGAGGGAGATGAAATAACATCTCAAAGACTGCTATATAACTTATCTAACCACTCTATAAGAGCAACAGATATCCGTATTATACGAGGCATTCTCTAAACTTACTGTTACTTGAAATTTAGGGTACATTCAGTCACCATTGCCCACACAGTAAAATAATTTTTTTCCAGTAATTACCTGAAAAGATGACAGCTGGGATTTGAGCAACTGAAATCATACTTTTGTTCCCAAGAATTATCAGACCAGAAATTCAATGTATTGCTAGAAAACTCCCACACTCTCTTTGGGCTGTAATACTGCAGCGGCTAGGGAGTTTGACAAAACAGGCCCATTATTATTTAATTCCCAGAAAATGCAATTTGGAAGATGAAAAGAGGACAAAGAGAGAAGGGGAAAAAGCCACAAAGGTTTGGTAAATGTCATGAGATTACTTCATAGCCGTTTTCCACCCGAGAAGCAGATATAGCTTCAAATGTTTTGTGAGGCTGATATGGAAATGGTTGCTAAAATGCACTTTCAAATAAAAACAACTTTACGAAACCAACTATCATCCCCTCCAGGCAGCAGCTCCTCTCGACGCCTCCGATAAGCCTACAGCTCTTGTTCAATAGCCCTTCTCTCACCCCTGAGCAGGAAGCAAGCTGTGAAGTTGAGCAGCACTGTTATGGGATGCTACCTGCTGTGCTATCGGTGGACTTCAACAAATAATTAGAGCTGCCGGCAGCCATCCAGGACTGTAAAGGCAGCTGATGCACCAGGTCACGGCGGTGACACTTCCCAGTAGCGATCGCTACAAGAGGTTTCCAGGCCCCTGTCCTCTCACCTTGTTCAGAGCATGTTTCAGTCGCACTAGTTAAAATAACCACAGTCCCCAAGGCCTTGTCGACCCTGGCAGTGCCCCTCTTTCCTACGCCAGTGCAGCTGGATGCGCAGCAGCAGCGGGAGCGAAAATGTCTTTACATAGGAGCCAAGTTTTTCTTTCATTACTCCATATGAATTGCACCAGCATCTGAGGCACTGCGTCTATCTGCAGTGTCTAAGGCACAGTCAAATGCGTACAGAACCTACTGCCGAAGGTCAAGTTATGATTCTTACTTTTAATGAGTATGAAGTTGCTCAGCCCTCTAGGGTAGGATTCCTTCAAAGAGCCGTTCAATTCTGCTGTGTCCAGAACACAGGACCTAATTCACACCTAGCCGTAAGTTTAAGTGCATTTTAAAGTCCTGTTAATTTAATTTCACCCACGTACTGCCAGATTAGAGAATTATACGACTCAAGCGCTACAATGGATCTAGACAACAACTCTGGAAATAAATTTTCGACATTGGTAAAGGTTCTGGTAAAACTCGTGTAGAATTTCTGTATTATAGCCACTTGCAGCATTCACAACCCATGAGAGAGGAGGAAAAACGTGGAATCACAGACAAATATTTCTGATAGCAACTGCTGATCCTTGTTTTCTTTATTTTCTGACCTCCAGTTTTTCTTTTTCTTCAAAATAGCTGACAACCGAAACTGTCTTTCACAATTTCAGATATACAACCTCCTCTGCAGGTTTCTCTGACAAGGATTTTCCTCTATGCAACATATTTTGGCTTACTCAGAGAAATCATCTCATCTACTTGCATTTTAGTGTGAATTTCTCAGACAAGCTACTCACTGAATTCTCCACACAAAGCAGAGAGAATCAGTCATCAGAATGGAATAAATTTCTTCAAATGGAAAGTAGAAGAAAAAAAAAATGTCAAAGGATCAGTGCCACACGTATGAAAATGTCTTTTTTTGAGTACAGAAATAGCCAGATTTTGGCCAAACTTGAGAAAACACAATGAAAAGTAAATTCTAGTAGCAATGTTGCAGAGGTTAGAGGTGCAGCAAATTGCTTAATAGCTACACTGCATCATGATAGTAGTTTGAAATACAAAGACAAAAATACGATCAAAATTTTGCACTTGTAGTTTAGCAGAAAAGTTCAATAGCGATATTGAGTAGAACATCAGAAAGTGAAATGCAGTATTTCGAACATACAGGATAAAACGTCAGAATGCTGGGAAAGATCTGTAGCAGGGACTGAATTCCAGTCCTGGGACAGGTGTTACTGAAACACAAACGTTCACCTCCACATCCAGGAGTGAGCAGCCAGCAAGCCTCCTGACAAAACCAAAGATACAGAAGTATCAGAAAACTTCACTGATTTTTATTCTGCATGGTAAGAAGCTGTAGTTGTATACTGAGCCCTGCATACATGTCCTCTAACACGTTTTCTAAGTTTTCTAAAACAAGGCTAGAAAAGACCACAAACGTATATATATCTATAAAAGAGTAACTTAGGAAATGGAAAAGCCAGAATACACAGTAACACAGGAAAAACAGAGTACAGCTTTGCACTGACCCTGAAAAACTAAAAAATACAGAAAACATAATATTAATATTTCACCCTGTGGGGACAGGTTAAAAAAAAAATCTTCAGTACATATAGATGTTGCTGGAAGACAAATTTAGCTCCTTTGTGCAGCTAAGTTCCAAGATCTGTACTTTCACTTCTCCATTTGGGTCAGAAAGTACTCTTTGGGATATACTGAAGCTTAGTACTTTTTGAATACATAGTGACCCAGATGGCAGAAAAGGAACGCACTCACTGCCAACCCAGTCCAGGCTGCAATGACGCTTAACATCAAGAAGAATGTGAAGAGTACAGGAATCTGCACAGAGTAGAGGGCAAGAAATTGTACAAAACTAGATATTAATCTCCCATGATTGAAACCATTTATTCATAAAAGAAATAAGACCGCAAAGGGGAAGTGCCTCATTAAGTTAACGTTTAAACCATATTAATGATGCAGACCAGAAGGCTAACTACAACAAAAAAAAACCCCAACAAAAACCCCAAACCCAACCAAACAAAAAGTCAAACAAGAAAACCTCAAATCAAAACACCAAAAATGAAATCCCCAGAACTCAGATACCGCAAAGAATAATGAATTATGAAAGCCAGCTTGTACTAAGGCAAACAGAATCTAAACAGCTCACACCCAGAATATTTTCCTGCAAGTCTGCAAAATGCTTAAGCTAAAAGCAGTTCTACTATGTCTGATTTGCTCAGAAAAGATTGAGCTTCCCACTGCAGCTTCAAGAAGAGCCATAAAGACAAGTGGATGTGGTGATAAGATACTGTGTCCCCTCTGAGAAATATGACAGCTGCAGGAAAAAAACCAGAGAGCATACATAAATACTTAATCAGATGACCAAGTCTTATATGCCATAAGAAGTTTAGTGATTTGTGCTGATCCTTTGCTGCTTTTCAGTGGTTTAGTCTCAGGACAAAATAGTCTTTGTGTCTCTGATTAACTCTGAAAGGGGAGACAAAAGCTCCAAGAAGATACCCCTTAGGGCACTAGTGACTGAGCGAATGTCAAGAGCACAAAGTTCACTTGAATTGTTTTATAGCTCCCTGCTCCAGCTATTTAACAAATACACGAACACAAAGTTCACATATCGCCAGGAGTGTGGAAGCGGGCGGAGGAAGACTCCACCATGGAGAAAGCTCAAGGGGCAGCAACACAAGATGTAAATAACATTTGGGGGAATTGACACCTTGCATCTCCACAGGTACAGCATGGTGATGGGCTTCCAGCGAGCTCTGCTGTACTCTGTAGAGTTTTGCTGGTTTGCACAGAGATGAGAAGAACAAGCGGGAAACACACGAAGGACACCATGGAATTGTGTAATATTATAGCAACAGAAGCAATAAAAAGAGCCAGAGAAGTTGGACCATGTGCATTCTTAAAAATGATGATGACCAGTCATGGTAACGGAGGTAAGGAAGAGCAGAAGAGTGACACCATCACGAGCTC
>Ga0181612_141349_pt1 | contig 18068 bp, 13 predicted proteins | sample HoacroProtozoa21_FD_119630 | JGI IMG/M metagenome (GOLD analysis project Ga0181612, IMG submission 119630) | Hoatzin crop microbial communities from Cojedes, Venezuel. Combined Assembly of Gp0051906, Gp0051904, Gp0051908
CGGCGACGTTGGACGGCGCTCTGAGCAACCTGGGCTGGTGGAAGGAGTCCCTGCCCATGGCAGGGGGTTTGCAACAAGATGATCTATATGGTCCCTTCCAATCCAAACCAGTCCATGTTTTTATGATTCTATGAGCTGCCTGTTCAAATCAACAGGGTGTCTTCTGCTGCAAAGTTTGTAACTGGAATGACGTGATCAAAGTTGATATGTCAGTGTGGAAAGGTCCCATCGCTGCTCTCTTCCCGGGGCTTTCCAGAGCAGTGGGTTGCACTTGCAAACTCCTACCCAGGCCCTGCTAAAAACAGTGACAAAATGGGATTTAAATAGCAAGCAGACCCTGAGCTGGCTTCTTCTGCTCTGAGGGAGCCTCAGACCAGGGGAATATGTTATTTTGCATTACTCATTGGTCAGTTCTTACTTCCTACATTTGACTCCAATCATGGGAATTTGGTCAAAATCCTGGGCTTTGTGGCAAATCCATGCTCTAGGTCAGGGTTTTTGAGAGCGTCCTTGATCTCAGCCATCGTCTCCATGAACCTGGTGTCGGCTTTGCATTTATAAGAAGACTAGAAAGTGGGAAAACAGTTTGTAAAGCTCTGGTTAGCACTCATCCCGCAGCAGCTGCTCCCACAGACAGCTGAGGAGGTGAGGCTAACTGAATCCAGAGTGAAGGAAACCAAGTTTTACAGCCTATTCAGAAGAAGTCATTTATTTAATGGAAAGATTTGTCTACAGTATTTTGGATGTTATGGTTTATACATCAAGTGCGAAATTGCCCTTTCAAAGCTCTGCTATGAGGTTTGGTTTGAGTACTGTGCATTTAAAAAAAAGAAAGACCACTCTTCCCCTCCCCCCACAGCTGAGAAGCTGTTATCCCCAGGGCAGGGAAATGAGTGTAAAAGGGACATTAAGGAGCTGTATCCCCTGTCTGCCAGTGACCTGTGCTCACTGAGTTCTATGAGGGAAGCACACTATGCTTTCCCCACTATATCCTTGCTTTGGATAGCAAAGGCGATTTGCTCTGCAGAAATCACATCTTAGGAAACCACAGCCTGCCTCTGTGTCTGTAATTCATAGGCCCCCAAAAACTGAGGGGTTCACTCGCTCTGGAGGATGGCAGACAAAGTCAGGGAGACTTTGTTTTCTTTACCTATCAGGAAGGAAGCGTGCAATGAAATTACAAAGAATTTTTCTTAAGGGTTCCTTGGAGGAAGAAATCATTGAAGGCTGAGTGATTAAAACATGGGTGAGAACCGTGCCAGCCTACCTGGCTGTAAGTGCACAGGTGGTCTAGAGATGGAAACGTACCGTGCTATGTAAAACAACATTGGTGAGCACCGCGTGTTGCCTCTGTATAACTGCATCTGGAAAAGGCAGGTCTCCCCTTCTCAAGTGCTGAGTGACATCTTACAACCTGTTTCTTTCCAGTCCACCTGGAAAATGTACACTTGGATTTCAAGGGAGAGGAAATATAAAGTATTTTCTCATCAAACTTGGCATTATCTCTTTAGCAGGCAGGCCTCTCTCCTGTTGTACAGTGATTTTCCATTGTGCTGAACCAAACTTTATCTTCAACTCTGCTTCCCCATTCTAATAATAACGATGTTGCGTTCAAAGTGTGGCTTCGCAAGTGATTCATTTCCTCAATACTGTTGATTGGGACTTGACTGCTACTTCAAAGGTAGGCGGCAATTTGGCTTTTTAACACGTTAGAGATAACATTTCTTTTGCATTGGGATGAACTCATTATGGGCTTTAGGACCAGGACCTGATTATTTGCAGGCACATGGTGCTACTCTTCTGCTGATAGCATTGGAGAGATGAGGCAAAGTAATAGATCACGAAAGAACTCATTAAATGTTGAGGCAGAACAATAGGCTCTTCCAGCCTTTAACTCCTTAGATTCATCTGGATCTTTCAATCTCCGCATCCTCCAGCCACTGGAGACTAAAACAACAATGAACTTAATGCAGAAAAAAAGCCAGGCAATTATTTCACTTTGGTAAAAATTTAATGGAATTCATAAAGTCAGAGGAAGATAACAGTGCAAGGCATAAATTGGGTCGTGGAGATTCTGACATAAGAAAAAGAGAACAAAATGGCAGAGTATGAGCTGGTAAGTGCTACCCGTTTGAGGTTAGCAGTGATTTTATGAGAAGCCTGAAACACAAGCACTAAAATACTGGGGAGAGTCTGTCTATCAACTTTGGCCCTACCTATAGATGCTCAGCTCCTCCGAGAGTTGGGATGCTTACATTTTAGCACCTAGATGTAGACTCAGGTGTGTGTCTATGCCTTATAATCAGCTGATGCATGTTCTTTTAATGCATCTTGGATTGCTTTACACACTTGACAGGTCGTGTTTCTTTCTATTGGCCGTATACAGTGCCGCGAAGGCAAAAAGCCTGCCTCAATAGCCAGCCCTTTTTCTTCTGAGGTTTACATTATCATTTTTGTCTCGTTATTCCTGGGTGGCTGCCCATCATTTCTTGTATCAGTCTTTCTTCAAAAGACGAAAGGAAAGGGGTGTGGGAAGGGAAGGGAAGGGAAAGAAAGGGAAAGAAATCTTACTTTTTCTTAGCAAAAAAGAGAAATAATTCATTGAACTGCATGGATTTTATTATTTATGCAACATACTTTGGGATACTAACACGTGAGCCAGCTGAGAAGATACAGAAAGAAAAATAAAGATCTCTCTGCTGTCAAGGGGAAAAAACCTCTCACCACCTAGTTTCTCTCCCCCTATCTCTGACGTGGCTTATGAAGGAGGATGCCCAAAAGAATAGAGTTAGCAGAACACAGATTGAGGGGGTGGTAGCACTAGCTGTGCCTCTTGCTGTTACTTATGCCATAGAACCATGGGTGGTGTGGTATGGGTGGCACCGGCAGACACAGCCCCGGCTCCAAGGATGAAACCCACAGCTCATCCTTGTACAGTGTGAGCTTCTGCACAGCACAAACACCAATTTTGTCTTTCAAGAGCTGTTTCCTGGTGTAACTCTCCAAATCTCTCTCCTGCCAAACATTACAAGACCTATTAACAGTTAACATTTATGCTGGTGCAGAGTTTCAGATACCGTATAACGAGACAAACAGCCTGAGCTCCCCGCGTTCTTGCTCGAATGCCACTACCACCATTTCCACGTAGTGTAAGTCCATTTGCCCAGTCTGCCTTGCACCTCAGCCATGGATTTGGACATGTCTGAAATTTCCCTGGACAAAAGAGCCAGTCAGTGCAACACAACAGCACTGAGACCCCAGGAAACATCTCCAATTTTTATCGATTAAGTCATAGTGTTGACTACATCAAGCTTCCCAGGCTTGTACACTCCTATCTGAGCTTGACTTTTTTTTTTTCCCCTTTTTTCCCCCCCTTGCAATTAATAAGAACTTTTTAAACATGTTTTTCTCTTAATAACTTAGCTGATGTCACTTCAGCACGTGGATAGAAGAGGTCAGCACTATGTACTCTTGCTCCCCACACAGTTACACCCTGTATTTACATGGACTTAGTGCCTAGGCTGTTTAGTGGCTCTTCACCCAGGGACGATGCAGATGCTGAAGGTCTGCACAGTACAAACCTCCGAGCCTTGAATAACCAGTGACCAGTTGTAGACGTGTCTCCTTTATAGAGAGTGAAATTCACAGCTGAATCCAAGCATCAGGAACCTTCAAGCCTAGGCAAAGAATTTGAAGAAGGCACACTTGTGCTGGAGGTGTTTGAGGGATGGCTTGGACCTGGGGATGACACCCCACCTCCTCGCCTGTGTTGAGGACAAGCAGAGGCGATGATGCTCCCAAAGGCAGCAGCACATCCCTGCTCTCCACAGCCTCAGCTGCAGGTTGCACACCCAGACTAGGGAAGAAGGGGGATTTTTTTGTTGTTGTTGTTTCTTGCAGGTGAATTCCTAAGCCATCTGCAGAAAATTTTCCCTTCATGGCCAGGAACACGTGGCCCGAGGGTTGGTGGGGGTGAGCATTTTAACTCCTCGCTCCCTCCCCCAGGCTGAACAAAGCCCTGGCTTGAGAGATTTGCTCTGGACTCTGCAAGAAAAGAGAGCTTGGGGCTTGTGTGTGTGTGTATTTTTCTTTTCTTTCCATCATACTAATGAAATTTGCAGACGCAGAGAGGAAACTGAGAGTTATTTATAGGAGTGAGAGGAATGTGAGGCCTAATTGTGCTTAGTCTATTGCTAAGCATGTAATCTGTTTGCTATTAAATTTTACGGTCTTGCAGCAATGTACATAGGTTCTATTGCAGGTTTTTTTGCTTTTAAGGGGAACACATACATTTGATGAAGAAAAAATAGCAGGCTAAGGTGCTTGCAAGCTTTCAGAACAAGTGACACAAGGCAGCATTTTAAAGGAGGCTGAGGCATTTTTAGGATTGACTAGGTTGGGTAAATTTGGATTTTTTAAAATTTGCTTTTCCCTAGTGGTGTTTTCCCACTTGTAAGGCCTCTTTGCCCATGTCCATGATGCACTGAGGTGACCTGGAGCTGCTGCTGTTTCCACGGGAGGTGACGAGTCCCCGCGCGTGCACAGGACAAGGCTTTAGGAGCGGTGGGCTTTGCTCTCAGGTCCTGGCTGACCTTTGCTGGTCTGCTCCACCTCTCTGCCCAGCAAACAGACTTTGGCAGGTATTTGCTTACCTTACCACTGCCTTCAGTGGTGAGAGGCTGATGATAACCGACCAGAATGCTCTGTAGAAATGCAACAGCACTGAATCCTTGCACTTTTGCACGCTGTTGTACGGAGAACCCTCTCCAGCTCTGCCGTGAGCCCCAGTGCAGCCTTCCCACCTGCGCAGGAGCAAGGCTGCTGCCCGCGGGCACACCGTCATGTGTCCTTGGCTCTTCCCAGACACTGGTGACAAGCTGAGACAGTGGGAGTGGGGCCGGGGGTTCAGGGACTCCTCTGCAGGGCAGCCCCCATTGCTGTCATGGAGCAGGGACAGTGGCTCTGCAAAGCTCAGCCTGGAGCAGGGGGTTAGCGCAGGGACCTGAGCTGCTGAGCTAAGCATCGTTCCTCACGGAAAAAGAGGAAAAGTCAGGCATGCAACCCGATACAACTGCTAATATCTACCAGGCAGAAGTTGAGCACTCAAACAGCTCTGGATTTAGTTGCTTTTTATTGCTTATCGCTGTCCACTCGTGCTGGAATATTCCATTCCTATGATTTTAGAGAGTATCTAAAGGATCCTGTCACCTCTCCTGGGTCTAGGCTTCTTGATTTTTGAGACAAACATTTTTCCTGGGGTGTTTTGCAAAATGCCACAGTGACTCACCCTTGTCACTCCTCTTTGCTGGGATAATAACACTAAAGGGAAAAACAAATTATATTTACTCCGGGTGTCCAAAATTGGCTTCGCCACTGCAAGCAGAATTTAGAAAGACAGAAATAGAGGAGCGATTGTGGAGTGCCTTGCAATTAAGAGACAGCCCTGTGAGATCCTTCTCCGGGGCCACAGCTGAAACCAGAGGTGGACTGGCTCCATCCCGGCTGACTGCCCCTGAGCGGGATGCAAAGCCGCGTGGCTGGGAGGTATGCAGCGTGCTGCTTACAGCCGTGCTTGCAAACCACTCTGCCCCCTCCCAAAGGGATTATGGCCCCAAGATAACCAGTGGCAGCATATCGACGGCAGGGATCAAGAACCGCAAGGCAGCACTTTGCTCTTTTCTATGGCTGGTAAACCCGCCAGCCTGCCAGCACACATACAGGTGCGGGACAATATCCCCTGACGTGTTTCTTGCAAGTAAATATAAAAGAAAAAGAAAAGACACTTGAGATATACAGTGGCAGGTGGCATTTAGGGCTGAATCACTGAGAGATGTCCGCTGTACATCTCCACGGAAATTGTCTAGCCCTTCTCCAGCTTGCTGACACTTCCCTTTCAGACCCTGCTCCGAACTCTCAAACAAATCAACTTTATTCAGCAGGAGAATGAAGACCTGTGCTGGTTACCATAGTTCTGCCAGGCCATCAGGGAAATGCTGATTTAGTCTGTGACTTTTGGTGCATTTGTAGGGCAAACAGGAGAAAATGCCAGGCAGGTTATCTGCAGCAAGGCACTCGAGCCCTCCTCCATTGCGAATAAGACATGGGATGCCAGTTGGCCACTGGCCAGTCATTTGGCCACTGACCAACTGGCTGAATTTTGCTTCTTCCATACTTTACTCCTGGACCTGGTGGGAGGGGTGTTTTACAGCAGCAATTAGTTTATTCCTGGGGTAAACAGTAGAAATTGGAGGGTAATTGCAGCAAGAAGTTTGCTTCCTGTTCCAGTGTGAATAACCCGCTGGATGCCAACTGGATGTTAGCCCTCAAATCTGTAAGGCCAATTGGCAGCTGGTCTGCATTTGTCCCTCTTAGGGTTTGCAGATGTATGTTGGAAAGTGTGGGAATGGGGTTCCCATCAGCCCATCCATCACCGAGGCGAGCTGCAGCGCCGGCAGCCGCAGCGAGGGGCTGCTCGAGACAGGGCACGGAGCAGCGCTGGGAGGTGCCTGACAACTTGATCCCACCGCTTTCATCTCTTTCCCATCCTGAATAATGGACATTTTTCCTCCCCAGAGTCCTGCTGGGCCCTCATATACATTATCTGGCAATACAACACTGCATGATGCTGTTTCTTCCCATTTTGTACCCTGACCCCCTTCACCTCGCCTCACACTTCTGCAGTGGGACCTGTACATTGGTACGGGCTTTTGACTGGGATGAGGCTGCTCACTGGTGTCAGCATCTCCCCGTGTTTCCACAGTAACTCACTTAAAATTAGTTAGCTAGCTGCGATTTGCTCTATTCAATGTTGTCGCTACACAAACAAAGGAGGATGTGTACCTCTGCTGCCCTTTCTTCACAATCAAGCCTGACACATTTCCTATTCCCTTTTCTGTTTGCTTTTCTCCTCTAGTTATCCTCCTCTTTGGCAGCAATCTCCTCTCATCATGCTGCCAGAATGGAGTATAATATACTAGAATATCTTCCTTAGATGAGCTGTTAAGCAACCCATCCCCTCTTCCATCACATGCCTTATTATCTCACTTTTTTTTTCCATTGATCAGATGGATCCTTAGATCAATTTGCTGTGAGATTACAATATTTCCTTTCGAATTCTCCTTAATTATTTCACTGTCTTCAGGCTTCTCTCAATTTTGCACCTTTACTTGCTGAAATATCCTAAAGGCTGATGTCTCTAGGCCAAGGTATACTGCACTGTTTTCCAACTGGGAGGTAACAAGAGCAAACAATCTGAAGGAGGGATGGCTCCGCTAGCATTTCATCCTCCTTATTCTTGGATTTGAGTAGCAGTGGTGGCTCAGAGCTGGAGGGCCAGACCATGCTCTCCATTTAGGTGGTGAAAACCCCTCAAATCCATCCAGTGATTTAACTGGAGTAACACCGGGAAAAAAGATCAGCTCAGCATGTCCAAAGACAGCTTATTCAAGTTGCTAATACTACTGACATATTTTTACAAATTTGAACATTTTCCATTTTCACCAAGACCTCTGGCATGTGGCTGGGAAAACGAGCCTGGAGGGCAGAAGTAGGAGGGGAGGAAAGAGCGGGGTCGGTGAGGGACCATGGTTGTGCCTGCATTGTCAAGCGTGTTGAGCAATGCCCTTGCCATACCGCCAAAGCGAGGGGTGAAAGAGAAAACTGCTGCTTATTAACACTTTTATTGGTCAGCTATGTTATAAGACGATATGTGGCGAAGTAGATTATGTTCAAGCAGAATTTGGAATAAATCTCCAACAAGTCCTTTGGCTGAAGCATCCTTGAACTCAAGATAAAGAAACTGCCATTCCTTGGATATGTTCTGTCAACTCAATGTAGCTTTGTGAAATTTATTGGGTTTGCAGAAATCAGGACGACTTATTTTAGGATACTCTAGACATCTCTGCCTGCCTGGATTTCTTCAGTTTAAGCTCACTAGTTCCCCTCTCCCTAAAAGAAAAAAATAAATATCGAGAGCTTTCTTAACCTCTGTGTTGGGTACAACTTATAACAAACAGACGAACAAACAAGCAAACAGCCTTCATCTGGAAAAAAAATCTGGCACAGAAAATATAGTAAGAGGGGGAAAAAGTTTCTCTCACAGATATTAACCTTTACTCTTTGAGATGTGTTCGTCCTTCAGAAACGAGCAGCTGTCTAAATCGTTAGGAGGTTGCTAAGGATTAAGGCTAGCCAAAATATGTTCTTTTACTGTCTTAAATTTCCTCGATGTAAAATAAATGTAAGCTAAGCTGCTTTAGCTCCGGATGCTGCCACTGCTTATACAGAACCCAGTTCTGATATGGATGGATTACATCCCTTCTTAAATTGATTTGATACTTGCATGTGACCTGAGAGTGTGAGCACATGATACGGCACATCGTTAAGGAGAATCAAGTCATTAGACAGAGCTCGGAGTCCACGTGCTTCAACTAACAGCCAGGGCAGGCTGGTTCCCGACAAGCTATGGGACCACAGGATAACCGCACTTCACGTAAGTATAATTCCCCATGACTGTTGCTCTAAGTATTTTTGAAGTTATCAAGAAAAGACCCTGCTGAATCTTAGCATCTTTGGGTCAGGGATAGGGTTTTGGTTCTGTATCACGCAGTCCCAGGTACACAGAGTTTCCGAGTCGTAGGCATTGCCCTTTTGCTATGGTCACCAATAGTAAGGGATCATAACACCTTCTCCTGCCACCTGAGAAACTTGTTTCATTCTGCTAACACTAAGTGTATGTTTATCAAAAAGGAAAAAAAAAACCAGTCCTAGTTTTCCCATGGGCTCTTAAGCTCTATGCTTCCTTCCATCAGAGCTGGAGATGGTCAGCATTTTGCAAGATCATCCCAAAAGGCAGAAACAAGGTGAGAAATGGTGATCTGAATACGTGCTAATGAAGTTCTAGCTTGCGCCTTGTAGTTGCAGGCATATTTTCCTTCGCCTTCTCTAGCAGTTTATTTATTTTGATACAAAATGTTTCTTCCTTGACTCTAAGCAACTTTCTGGCCCTTGGTGATGTTCTTCTGCCCTTGATGGAATTTGGTGCACACTCCTTGTTATCATCAGCCATAGATGCTCTCAGGTTTGCATATGTAACTGTCCTATAAGAGATCTGAATGAAAAAGGGCAATGTTCTTCACTGTAAAGAATTCTCTACATATCCCTCGAGCCCTTACAGTGCTTCCAGGGAATGCACGTGGCTTTTAAATGGTTGTATTGGACTGAAATTAAGCCTGCTTGAGGGAAAAAGGCTAGAAGGAACCACCATGTGTGGAGAAGATGTCAACCCTGTGCTTGGTCTTGTTGATAACTCCGGTTTCTTCCAGCACACCTAAGAATTAGCTGGTGGGATATGGACCCCTGCTGCTCTTCAGTGTTCTACACGGACCAAGCTGCAAGCAAGCAGGGATGCCCATGTTGTCCATCCAGAATCTGATCCACTGTGCCAACCAGGCTGCTACTGCAGAGCAACTCCAGGTTGCAAATACCGGCAGGGAAAAAAAAAGACGAAATGGCTGCAAACAGCCACCTCAGTTTCGAGTAGCTCCTGCTGCCTCCTCCCACCACTCCCAACTTCCAGTTCCTTCTGATCCTGTACCTACAGGACAAGTGGAGCCATAGCCAGCACAGCCCAAAGCTCTGGCTAACACAGTGCTGGTCCAGCAGCAAAAGCTATTTCCACTTTCCCAGCACACGCTGTTTTGCAGTCTTGTAATTTCTTCGGACCTTGCTTACAGAAGAAGGCATGGCAGTGAATCAACAAATTAAGAAAGTTAACAACAACTGCAGCAGATAATTGCAGCAACATCTTTACCTTGTAGAAACAACATCTTAAATTAGATTTCAGTTTCACATGTCAAAAAGAGGGCAAGTCCAGAATCAGAAATTCAGCCTCTGTAAGTCTGGGCAATCTGCTTTGTATCAAGTGCTGAATTGGCTTGGTTAAAAGGAACAGCTGGCAAGAGGCTTTTGTTTTATTTTTATATTTTTTTGGTAATCAATTGTAAATCAAAGTCTTTCAGATGTCTTCTGCTGCTGACAAAGGTCCTCTATTGCCAGATTAGTGTGTTTGTGTTATTATTGTTTGGATGTGTGCATGACACCAAATGATGTAACTGGCCAACAAAGACTGGGCCAGGTGATGGCTGTTCACAGCTACATACACGTAGATTTTGAGCTTGTAGTTGCCGACTTTTCTAGCATCCGTCCTATTAATTAGCCTTCAGGAATTAATAATTCAATAGTGTTTCCTTCTGCTACAGCATTCTGACAACAGCAAGTGTAGCTGTTTTATTGTAGATAACAATAATAAAATATTCATAATTTAATATTCTTGTTCTCTCCCAGCCAAGGAGGCAGTGGCATCCTAGTCAGTCCCCCTCTTAGCCAGCATCTGCTTTAAAGCTCAGCTCCTGGAGGTGTGTCCCCATCGCTGCATGGTCAGGACAAGCCAGTTCCTTCTCATTTCCCTGAAGCTGGTAAATCCTTTGATGTCAGTGGGCTACTGAAAGTGTGTAAGTCAAGTATGAATCAGAAAAAATGCAAGACTGGGGTGTGCATTTGCTTTCTACTCACTTCATATTATTTTTATGACTGCAGAGGCTTATCGGATTGCACGGTTTTACCATGTTCATGCAAAAAGGCAGAAGTCCCACCCACACCTGAAGGGAAACGTGATATAGGAAGTTACTATAATTATCACGCAAGAAAAAAATCTCTTGCAAATCTGTCAGATGATGGATATCTGGGTATAGTAACGCAGACACAGCACTGGGATTGAGGAATGACTGACTAGTCACATTACGGAGCATTTAGCTCCCCAGGCAGACCTGCCAGTGGGGTGAATAAATCCCAAGAGTACCAAGAAGACCTCACCCAGGATATAAAAGCAGCCCCGTTCCTTCCAAGGCAACAGGAAATGCTGTGTGATGGCATGCGCATTAGCCTCACCCTGACAAATGCACGGCCTGTTCCAAAATGTTCCATTAAAACAGCAACAACAGCAAAAGACGACACGGCCAACTCGAAACAGAGGTCGGGAGAGTACAGCTGAGACGATGCTTTGCTGTCCCTGGATCCGCTCACTGCGTGGCTCAAGAAGAGCTGCTTTGAGAACTCCCCCAGTTGCTTTCGGTCCTGCATTGTCCCTTTTGGCTGGTTGGTGAGAAATGTTAAGTTTCCGTGCCTTACTCTGTCCACAGCGGATGTCAGCTATTAATGTTCACAATATATTGGCAACATAGAAAAAGAAAAGAAACATTTTCTTTGGTTAGAGAGAAAGCAACAAAATAAATAGTGTCTCTGTTAAAGACAAGATACCTAAACTATAATCAACAAGTTTACTTCTCTTGAGTCAGAAACCATGAATCACCCTGCAAAATCAGATCAAATTCAAGATTAGTTTCTCATGGTATTGCTCAGGAATTTCAGATATTTCTATTGGGAAAAGAGATATTTCTTTAACCATCCCAAGGTTAGTTTGTTCAGTACTGAGTTATTCTTGTGTAATGAAGGTTGCCCAAAGGTAAGGAATGTCAAGATCTAAAAGTGGAGTGAAAAAAAAAAAAAGTGAGATTAAGTCAAGATTAAGAGACCAAAGTTAAGTGGAGACACAAATCAAACTACTCCTGCTAGGCAGAAAGTTCATAAAATCTTATGACTGTCTTGTTATAAACAACACAAAAATATATCAAACCACTGGCTATAGAAGGCTTCTGCAGCCAGTTGCGTGATAAAGAAAGCTATTTGGACACAGGTTTTAAAAGTTTTCTCTATTATGTGGCAGTCTTGCAACTGCCCAATATCTAAGATATGTGTTAAGGCATCAACAAACCTGCGAGATTACTGTGAATAAAATACTGCTCCTTGCTAGGAGATTTTACTTACAGATGCCAGAACTCAAACCATTCTATATCACCTTCCAAACCAAGGGTCATATAGTTTGGGGAAAGTGGGCTTAAAAATGGGTTGTATATTGCCTTGGTTTTACACCTGCTATTACCGAAAGGTCATACAAGAACGCTGGGTCTAGGAGGCCCTACCCTGTGATTACAGATCCGAGATGGGATTCCCCTGTCTGGCTCCTGGTTGCCATATGGCCACAGGCTCAGCTGCATGACTCTGAAAAAGTTATTTTCACTCTCTGGTGACCCACTGGGTTGCCACGCTGCTCAGCCATGGATGATGATCCTTGACCAGTCTTAAAGTTTACCCACTCTGATTTTTAACACCTTTACGCAGGAACCATCTCTTATTTTGTACTTACGTGCTGCCCAGCAGACCAGTACTCTGTCCGTACTTTAGTGTTCTTGGGAATGTTGACTCACGAAGTCTGAACTGATGGCACCATCATAAAGTCAGACACAGCGAGACAAGATACAGCTTGAAGAAGGCAGGAGTTTTTTTTCTGAATAAGCTCTAAGAAATGCTGGGTTTATTTCTGTCTTTGAATTTATGAAAAGCTTTATTCCTTTCCTTCTCTTAAGGTCCATCTAGTAGACGGACCGACAATACAATGGACTTTTAAGCAATGCATTTTTCCACTTGGTCCATCTTTGGAGGAATCCCTCACTACCCAACAGCTGCAGAAGTGTCTACTTCTTCTCCAGCAAATATTGACCTATTAACAACACTAGGCAGTGACTACCTTTTCTTAATTAGCCTTCTGTAGGCTGCTGCTGATTTTGTATATGCCTGAGGCAACAAAATGCTAATTCTTGACCTGACTGTACCATGGCAGATGGAGCATCAGCAAAGACAATCGTCCCCAAGTCCACCAGTACGCACACCATCAATGGCCTTGGGGAGGAGAGAAATCTGCGCACAGCACTCATCCCACTTGGCAGCAGCCATTTCGGAGCGGCACATGGTCTGAGATCATCATCCGCTGTCTGCCATTGTCAGCAGGGAATGGCAAGAGCATCCAGCTGCTGATTCATCCACCCTGCTCCGGATGGGGTGAATCACCCTCTGAAAGCAGTCATCTCCCACCACCAGACAATCGGCTTTAAATAGTTGCCAAACTTTTGATCAGTAAACTTGGGTGAAATGCATCCCATCCTATGGGATTTTCTATCTCAGGTCACTTAGCTATGTCCTGTTGCTGCTTTCTTTTGGACCATCCTTCCAGTCATGGCATATATTCAGGTAAAATCTTGCCTGCTACTTGGATGATGGTGGGAATTTTTTGAAGTGTATTTTTTTTTATTAAGTAAAACCTTTAGCCAATCGCATTGAATCAGCGGTGCTCAGCAATAGCAGAAAGTGAAGCTACAACTACATGGGTAGAAATTTTGATGCAGAGGGTGAATAATATATTGAAGTGAAAAGTATCATGCTATTTTCACCTCCGGCTTTTCAAAGGCGTAGAGAGAGGGAGAGAGAAGGTGCTCACTGAAAATCCTGAGTTAGATTTTTAATAATGTAGATTTCTCCACCACTTTTACCCCCCCTTTTCCTTCACATAGTGAGAAACTTCCCAAAGTTGCCAATGGCACTAAAACAGTCAGTCCACTTTCAGAATTTCAGTCACCTCTTAAACACTTAGAGGCTGAATTGAGTGAAAACCCATTTTCAGAAGAGTTTCCAAGGAAGTAGAAACTTTCCACACCCTGAGTCTTGCACTCAAAGAAATGGAAACTGGAGCGTTGCTGCCAACAAGCTGAACTGTTGTATCGCAGGCTGCTGAATGCTATATTCTGCAACAAAAAATGCAAACATGCTTAGTGCTATACTAAAACACAAAAATTTTGAGAAGTTTAACTGAATAAGATATGACTTGTTCCTTATTTTGTGCTTGCATTTTCTGGCCTTAATGTTGCTTTTTTATCTGCCTGATAACAACTAAACTGATGAGTTTATAATCACACAGGTTACGTTTCATAAATGTTCAAGCTTTGCAATCACAATAGCTGCTTCATAAAAAGCTAGGGAGGAACGTGCCTGATATCAAAGACACCTGGATAAGAAAATCTGCAGACCCAACTGTTTGTGAACGACTAATCAGGGAGGGTACATGCCATGTGATCTTTCACTGATCCTGCCTATTTATGGTTTTAAATGTAAAGCCTGGACTTCACACAGCGCTACAAGGAAAAACAAATGTTCAGCAGGACAGCGAATTGAGACCCTACCCTGGAGACAGCAGATATCTGGAGACTCCTACTCTAAAGCATAAGTGAAGCTTAAATTTGTGGCATTTGGGGGTGCTGAACCTTTCCATTGCCCAGTGAGGAGGGCAGGACTTGTGTCCAATTTTTTTTCATTCTTTCCCATGGCAGCACCCAACTGGGGCACCAGTAGTAAACCATTTGGAGGGTTAACCTCACAGCTGACCAAGTTGCTAGGCTCCAGACAGGTTTTATTATAGAGAATAAATGTCTCTTTCACCAGCTTGCAGCTTAAATGGGGCTGAGTACTGAATGCTGGCAAAGGGCATTTATGCTGCTTGAAGTTCATGATGAACAGGGCACTGAAGAGCTCAAATGCAAAAGTCCTATCGGAGACAGATTCAGCTTTCTGCCAATTCCATAAGACTTGACCATACCAGCAGGAACTTTAGAAGAAGCAAAAGTTAGAGTTTAAAAAGCCTTTCCTTTCCGTTCACCATTTCTACTTTGTGTAAGAAGATTTACTGCTTACAATATTCCATTTAATGACTACTTTTGTGCAAGGAAAAGTGTAATAATGTAAAAGGCAATATTGCATTTTAAAATTCACCCTCATTCAGTGCTTGAAGTCCATGGAAAAACTCTTCCTGGACTTAGATGCTTTAGGTGGGACATTAGCAGGTTCCCACTCTTTGGCCCTGCTTGATGATATTGCATCTATATAGTAACGTACAACTGATGATCCGTTCAAGCTCCTCGTACCAATGACTCTGATTTCCAGATCAGAGAGGGGTAGAAATAATAACAAAGCTGTGTAGGGTTTGATAATGAAGTTGCTTAGGGGTGCTGGCTGAGAAACTGGAGGACGTGTTCAATGATACTTTGGGATTCCTCTGTGCTAAACACTGATATTTGTTGCCAATGTCAGGCTTAGTCTTGTTATCATTTTGGTACAGCACAATAAAGCTGAATTACATTATTGTAATTAAAATGTTGTTATGTAAAAGCTGATTGCTTTGCGTTGCTTTTCATATTATACAATAGAAAGCAATTATTATATAAAGCAACCAATCAAACAAAACAAAAATCCTTTCCAGAAAATCCTTCTCGTTTAAAGTGTGACCAAATACTAAAAGCCTTTGTAATGAGCAAATAAAGTTTGTGAACAAGTTTTGTTTCTCTACAAACTAACTTTTTTTCCATTCCAGTCCAAAAAAAGAAATCATCACCCTTTCCTGTTGATAAATTTCAGGATCAAAATGCCAAGTCATGGGTGGGTTAGGAAAATCTTGTGTCTAATCAAAGGCTTGGCCACCTTCCTACATTTTTTGCATTTTAATTATACACTACCTTGGCATCCTACTATAAAGACATTACTCTCTGGAAACTCCCAACTATTTACATGACTAAGACTTAATTGAATCAAGGATTCTTGCTCTTTCGTCTCTCTGCTTTTCTTTCTTGTTTTTTTTTTTAAATAAATAACCATCATTGTCATTCCTTGCTGCAGAAAACATTCCTTCGCTCCCGTTGGATGTTGGTAGCAAACACAAACAAGACTTTTGTCCTCATGCAGCATTTAAGACACATGGACAAATGAATCAGGATCTATATCTTTCGAGGAACTATTAATTACTGCTGCCAAATCAGATTAACAGTTCCTATAAAACCTATGTAGGTGTCCAAGTTTTGTGGTTTTCCACTGACTGGAAGCATGTAGATACAGCTTTGGTGACTGCTCAGGACCATTAATCCCCACTAATCCAGAGCATCTGAACTGGGGTTTACTGTGGTTTAACTGTTTAATCGGAAAAAAGTTAGCTCAGATTACCTTTTCCAAGTAGCCATGGGGAAGGAAAAGAAAACTGAATATAATTTTGGTCCATGAGGAGCATTGGCATAATCCATAGCTGTAGCGTGAAGCCCACAAAGCCAAACATATTGCCCGAGGGCATCCAATTAGCAGCACAGCAGGGACCAGAATGCGGGATGCTGGATGTCCACTTCTCTGCTCCGTTAAAGTCTCAGCACCAGCTTTCCAAAGGATGGGCGGGCTGCAGGACTTCTGCCCTGTGTTCACAGCACAGGGCCAGCGATCACTGCAGTGTGAAGTCTTACCTGCTCAGCCTGCACAATGGATGCAATTTGATTCTTCTTAAGAAGCAAAAAAAGACAAAAACATTTGTAAGGTACTATAAGCCTTGCTTTTCTAAGCATTAAAAATAAAGATGACAACACTTGCTCGTTTAACCGAAATGTAGTGAAAACTATGTATCTGCATAAAAATATTTATTATATGCACCGTTATCTTTTCTCCGTTATAAGACAAATTCTAATCCTGACAATTACAGCTGTGCCTCCCTTTTTCTAGCTGTTTCATTGGGTTCAACACACTTCACTTCTTGTTACAGTTTCTTGCACTGAGAAACTCAGAATGAAAGGTACTGTTGAATTGGAAAATATTATTACAGTGATAGTCATAAGGAATTGGATTTGTACAAAACTATAAAGCAAAACACACTGAGATGATTCATTATGTATCACATGGAGAAAGACGTAATGTTGTTAATATGGGAGAACAGATGTGTTTATGTATTTTAAGTATCTCTCTCTTTTCTCTGATGAAAAGTTGGGGGTTTTTTCTGAAAAAAAAAAATAACAAAAAAAAAGAAGAAAACCAACCTGATCTTGATTACTGGTACTATTGAGAAAGTTCATTGGGAAATGAAAGCAGTCACTGCTCTTGCCATTAATCTCATTTTATGTTAGTTTGGCTTTTACTGCAGAAAGTAAAAACTCCTGGGTTTTCTTTCATTCCCGGTCCCATATGTGAGTTAAAGCAAAGTTGACAAGCAAGTCCTTGACGTAACCTCATGCATGCTGTGGTTAGAAGCTGTATAGCAGCAAGGGCCCAGATGTGATTTCCTCACTTTATTCAAATTAATTGGGCTTTAATTAAAAATGCAACACTTTCTTTTGTTTTGTTTTAAAGAGACAAAGCTAAAGGCAATCATTTGCTAGTTATCTATATTTTTTTCATGGTAAAGTTGTTTTGATGTGTGTGAGAGAGAAAGTTCATCGTTTTTTCCATTCTGTCATCCCTCAGGCATTTCGTGCAGGGACCAAAAACATGCTCGTGAGTTAATGTGTTCTATAGAACAATACCCTGTGATTTTAAACATGACTGCACTCCCACCTTGCCTATAGGAGTGAGGCCAGTTTGTCACTGTCTAATGGCTAAATACTCCATCCTGAGCAACTGAACTCACTCTCCAGTGGCTCCACACTGCAGATACTACATATTTTAATATCCTTTATTGCACAGACCAGTGCAAGACAGATCTACAGAATTTATGAGATGATCCTTCTGGATTTTAAAATTCTATGATACTTTTATATAGTGGAGGTGCTCCTTATGAATCCCAGAGGACTCGTTTGAAATGCATAGGATTTTTCTGTCTGCATTATAGAAGGAACTGCCTCCTCTATTTACTGTGCTGGGAATAAGGAGTAGATGTAGCCTTCTGACTATTCACTTTTAAGATCCAAATAAGTTGAAGATGAAATTTCAGTAAGCCTCAGACAATGCAGAGTGAAAAATGGGCGAGGAAGCCATTTGGGTAGAAGGGATCTGGTTCCAGAAATAATTTAGGGGAGCAAAAGTGATCCCAGAGTCTGACTTTCCAAAGGAAACACCTTGGAAAACATCCTCTTCACAAAACTTCTTGTGCTGTGGAAGAGCAGCCATGCCCTGTGCCTGCTACCTGTGGTGGCTGTTTGCTATCAGGGAAGAGAGAAGCTAGAGGCTCCATGTCACAGCAGAGATCTTGTGGTTGATTATTTCAGGGGAGATGGAGGCTGGTGGAGGGTAGCACCAGGGCGGTGCACCAGGGACACGTCCATGTGCAGCAATGCCCACCTTACCAGGGATGGCTGCGAACAGGCAGACACAGGCAGTGCTCA
>Ga0181612_180315_pt1 | contig 18068 bp, 9 predicted proteins | sample HoacroProtozoa21_FD_119630 | JGI IMG/M metagenome (GOLD analysis project Ga0181612, IMG submission 119630) | Hoatzin crop microbial communities from Cojedes, Venezuel. Combined Assembly of Gp0051906, Gp0051904, Gp0051908
CACCTTGTTGAACTGCTGTCAGACTTCTGTAAATCATTTGCACCATAAACAAGCTTTGTAAGTGAAAGGGCAAATGCTGAGAAAAGCCAAAGGCAGAGATTTTATATTGAATCTTTTCTTACAGAGATAACGGACCTCAGTGTGGGCCAGCTTCCCCTCGATCTGGGAAGCAAAGCCAAGCACCACTGAAGACAACAGCAAATGGTCGAAGACTCTGAATGTGCTGGTTTTGTTTATAGGCGAAGTAAGATAATTGGGGTTGAGGGGTTTGGTTTTCAGTAGGAGCTACTGCCTTGTTTCTCCACAGCATTTCAGCCACAGATGTGTGGCAGATGAGCTCCTGGAAAGACGGACATCCCTCGCACAGGAGTACTAGCTGGAAACTGCCTGCTGTTGTGGAGCTACAACCATTACTAATCGCAACATAAACTCTGCAAGATTGTCTGCCCCCCGCACACCAGTGATGGGATACCACAACAGGGAGAGAAGAGGATGATTTTTGCTTGTGTACGTGGCTGTTAGAGTGTCAGTACCCAGTACAGCAGGCAGTGCTGCTCCTTTGGCAGGGAGCCAGCATGCAAGAAAAAGTTATCGTCTTGGTGTAGAGCATGGCAATGACAGGCTGCGATAACCCGGTACCCATGGGGAACGCTGCTTGTGACAGTGCCAGGTGAGAGGCTTAACAAGGGAACCTGCTCCTGTTTCATCTTGCTAGGTGTTGCTGCAGAAGCACGGGAAGAAGACTGCAGAGGCAGGGCAACACAAATAAATGCATCTTTAGCTCCCTGCAGATTGCATAAATTCAGGTACACAGTTTGTGTCCACAATGTCCTCTTTGCAAACGTGATACACCTGATAGATGGGGAACAGTATTTAAGGAGCTTGAGAGTCATCACTGATCTTATGTTTATGGATAAACCCAAATCCACTTGTGCTGGAGTCCACTAACTCCAGGCAGCCTGACACACCTCATGCGAATACCTGCAGACCAAGGCCAGCTTGTGATCCCAAGGGAGAAATTTGCTTGATGGGTCTCTTCAGCAGCTCAAGGCGCACAAACCTTTTTGTCTTACACGCTTAGCTCTGCCTTGGTGGCTACATCTGAGACCTTTCAGAAAGTCACGTGGTACAGCCCAGTATTAATTACTTTTCATTAATTTTTTTTTTCCATCTTACTGTTACCCTTCCACTAGTGCTTCTGAATCCCTACATGATTTATTCAGTCTAGCTGAGATGGAGTTAATTTTCCTCATAGCAGCCCTCATAGCACTGTGCTTTGTATAGGTGGCTGGAAAGGTGTTTTGGCTACTGCTGAGCAGTGCTTGTGCAGCATCAAGGCTGTCTCACCAACATTCCCCTCCTCACCAGCAGGCTGGGGGTGGGCAAGATCTTGGGAGAGGACATAGCCAGGACAGCTGACCCAAACCGAGCAAGGGGATATTTCACAACATAAGACGTCAGCTCAGCAGTAAAGGCTGGGAAAGAGGAGGAGGAAGTGGAGGCATTTGTTATTTATGATGTACGTCTTCCAGAGCAACCACTACGTGTACTGAAGCCCTGCTTCCTGGGAAGTGGCCAGACATCGCCTGCTGATAGGAAGCAGAGAATAAATCTTTTGTTTGCCTTTGCTCCTACACGCAGCCTTTGCTTTTTGCTTCTGCTTTGTTAAACTGCCTTTGTCTTGACACATCAGGTTTTTTTCTTACATCTTATTTTGCCCCCCTGCCCCCTTCTCCCATCCTGCTGAGGAGAGGAGTGATAGAGCGGCTTGGTGAGCACCTGCTGTCCAGCCAAGGTCAACCCACCACACATGACTTCTGTAACTGGGGTTTTAATACAACAAGGAACTCTTAAAAATGTTGCAGACTTCAAAAATCGATAATAAAAAGCACAAATCCATATCTTAGAACAGAATAAAAAAGACACAGAGGCTATAGGCAGGATAAACTCTTCTGCAAACTCACCCTGGTGCCCTAACATGCCTTCACCACACCTGACTGCAACCAGCAATGATTAGTGAGAAACACAGAGCCCTGCTGAGCTCCTTCCACAGTGGATGGACACAGAGTCATCCAAGCAGATGCGTCTGTGATTGTGATGCACTGAAAAAAGGGGGAACGATCAGGAGCTATTAAACTTCATGCTTCTTGTGTGGTTGTGGCACAGGGTGAGGAAGGAAAAGAACAATTTAAAGGAGAGCTGCATGACTTACCTGCGAATACATTTCCAAACAATACTTCCAGGGGAATAGTCTAGTGTACATATATTAATTAATAAATACTAACATGTTGTACAAAAAGATAATTTACATTATGTTTTGAATTAGCCTAACTAAAGATCCTATTTTGCCATATAGCTCGACAGACATTTGAAATTAGTAGGACTGAACCTCTAGGTCCTGTTGAGAAGGTGGGAAGCAAAGCTGTAATATTCTGCAGCTTGAGTTAAATATTTCTGAATCCTTTACTAAGGTTGTTTGGAAATGACTGAATCTACTGCTTGGTTTTCCTTGTAACATCCAAGAAAGTGGTTAAACAAGTACCTTGGCCATTCAGTTTGGTGCACAAGGGTGAAGAAGAAGTGCGTATAAGGACCCGTTTGGAGAAGCCTGAGTTTAATCAGTGCTATGAAGCTCCAGAGGGCCATGCACTGCTGGGCACTCTTGACTGTGAATTCTGCCTATGGAGGGCTGAACATTTTTGACACTGGAGGTTCTCCATATAAATTAATTTCAAATATGGAACATGGATGACTTATCTGGTGTTTTTTCCTTCCTTACTGGGAAAGAAGCTGAGGAAGGGCCAGGAGAGGATCTCATACTTGAGCAAGGCTAATGATAGGAAGTTGTCATCTTCTGCTGATGAGGCATTCAAATGCAGCCCACTGAGGCAAAAAGATGGATTCTGCTGAGAACAAACCCATTTTTCTATCTAGTCCAGAAAGGAAAGATATATAAACAATAGAGATCAGCTGTGTCTGATAAAGCTGATCAGAAGGTCACACAATCAAAGGACACGCAGGCTATAGAATAAAGGGTCTCTCAGAAGATGTTGGGGAAACACAGGTGAAAGACTGACTGAGCATGTGTCATCTCCCCACCAGCCATCAAGGAACCATACTTTGAAAGAGGAGGTGTTTCATATGCAGGAGCAGAGAGAAAGGCCAAAAAGATCTAGTTTGTAGCAGAACGTCTCTTCATACCAATGGACAAGGTGAGGAGGAAAGAAATCAGAAGAAGAGGAGAGCGGGATCATAAGTATTTGCTTTCTTTAGATTTGTACATTTCTGTGACACTAAAGGCAAGAGAGTGTGATTTCAAAACTGCTGATTATTTCATCCCAGATGAGCATCTAAGGTAAATGGCATGAATTCCTCTCCAGAGACGTCTGCTTTTTGCCATGGACTACATATGGACTTTAGGTATGCTTAGACAAGTAAAGCTTGGCAGAAGCAACCTCTCTGTCAGTATTTAGCGACAGGGTTTAGTGGAGGACTTGGCAGTGTTAGGTTAATTGTTGGACTCTATGAGCTTAAAGGTGTTTTCCAACATAAGTGGTTCTATGATTATATGATTTCTAATTTTTCCCTCTGACTACAAGCCTTTACTTTTCCTAAGTGAAACCGGTAGTCTGAATCTTGTCCCCAACGTGTTTCTTAATTACACCATAGCTATTAAGCTGTAGTGATATTCCTTGAAGTATGGTCTGAAATTAAAACTAAGAATAAAGTCAAATGCCTCACTGAATTAGAGCTTAAGTACTGCTTTTTAAAGGCAAAAAAAAAAAAAACATCTTTGTCTGAGGCTCTAGCTGGTTATGAAGTGTGTAATGATGACGAGATAGGAATAATATGCATTTATAGGGTAAGAAGTTAAATTATGATTGGCAATAGTTATTTCTGGATGCCTGTGACTTGAGGATGCTCTGATGCAGAGCACTGATGTCCACTTCGTTCAAACAGGCGTCAGCAGTGTTGTTTCATCTTGTTTCCAGAAGTTGCGACTCACCCTGAAGGGAGAGCTCAGCTCAAGTCCGGGGTCAATTCTGCAGCCACTGGTAATGCTAAGGAGAGGCTGCCAGGAGATTAGACAGAAACGTACATTCAATATAATCAAAAGGATTTTGTGTCCCTAAAGGTTTGGAAGAAATGAGTTTATAGATAACTCCACAACTGTTTGCCCTATGGACATCATTCTTTAACTTTCACTGAGGCAGTGCATGCTGTTATCCTGCAGACGTCCAGCGAAACAGATGAGAAGGAATAGATGATTTTCCTGGCCAGCTCTGTAGTACATTTAATACTTTTTTTAGGATAGATCTTCTATGAAAATCGTATCAACTTCAAGGTTACTTTTAATGGTGGCTTTACAGTTTGCCAGCTACTAATGGTATTTTTTTTGAAGTCTCCAAAACCATCCCAAACCATCACTTTCAGCTATTCATTTGTCTGTCTAAGAGATTGTAGCTTTGAAGACAAACTCCGACAGCTTCGAATCTTCTTGATCCATCTTTGACTCAGCTTGACATTTGGATTTTTCTGTCTCAACCTTATGCAACGGAATTACACGTATTTTCTTTTAGAATCAATACCTTTGATAATTTTCTACATGGTTTAAAACTTAAAATTGATTACATAGTCTTTTTAAAGCCAAATTAAAGTTAAAGATTAAAAGTTAGAGAGATTCTTAGTGAGGAATATTTTCATTTTCCTTGCCTAGTCTTGCCTTGCCTTCTTCCCTTGCCTCTCCCTCTCCTAGACAAGGTGCACTGAACCAGTTTCCTTAACAGAAAGATACCACAGCAGTGACCAGGCGCTTTCCACTTTTTTTTTTCCCTCAGGGATATTTTGGGACTTTAATTTCAAAATTGATCTTCAAATAGCATTTTGGGTTAGAAACGCTGAACAGACTTTCTGAAAATCCCTATTTAGCATTGCTGAAACACTATTAGTTAACCAGCTTTTGAAAAGACATTTCTTGCCCCAAAACTCTGAGACGCTGCATTACTTTCAGGAATAGATTTCATGCTCACTTCACTGTCTGAATATCATCTTCTTCACAGGAAGGACGGAATAAAAGACTTGCAGTAACCAGTGTATTTCATGAATTTAGACCTTTGTTTTTCTGTTGGAACTACCTGCAAACAAAGCTCTCAGAAATGAAAAGATAAATAGCAGCACAAACAAGCTGCTGCTTTACAGCGTGCTTCTAACGGGACCAGTGGGTGGTTAACCCAGATGGATCTGTTCTTCATGCACCTGAGGGGTATACCGAGGCTGCAGAGAGTGCTCTTCTCTGCGGGTGTTCGACGTGGAAGGACAAGGCAAGGCTGCTCCGAGCATCCCAGTCACAGGTCTGTGCATATGCTGAACTTTGTGAACTTGTCTTCTTACTGCTGCCCATGGTCATGATGGGACAGAACACGGAAATCTTGTGTGAGCTATTTCTTTGTTAAGGGTGAGATGTTGACACAGAGAAGCAGCATTTATAGAGTGGAGCATCCTATGGTTGCTACTTGGGGAGCATTTCCTGAGACAGAGACGGCATCAGGAAGGAGGTGATTGATTTATGGCACACTTGGACTGACATGATGAAATACTGCAGCTGCTGCTACTTGGTGGAGGCTGAGAAAATAATAGGGTGGGGTTAATTCACATCATCACACGGAGCTGGAATAGGAGCTCCAGGATTTGCAAGCGAGGAAAGGGGCCTTTGTGGCACTGCCTGGAGTGCAGAGATTGAGCTGAACCTGTCCACACAACAGCTGGCTGAAGAAATGAATGTAGTAAGATATTGGCACTTGCTTTCATAATTGGGATCATTAAATTGCTTATTAGCTGTATTTCAGGTGCCTCTCTGTTGCCAGGAAGAAGGTTGGGCTACGTGCACTAGCAGTTTTTGAGGAAGAGAAGGCACTGAAAGCAAGACGGTATTGTTGGCAGCCATCTAACATGGCCAGTGACATATCTGTGCTTTTGATGATATGACCTGCACGGTTTCTAGGTTCAAGCAGACTATTTTTATTTGGCATGGTCTCTGAACACTGTGAGTTATTGATTTGCAGGTCTGGTACATGTAAGCAGAACGTGTCTGCCCCCATCACTGTGGGCGTGTACAGAGAGGCAAGGAAAATGAAGGGCTCCTTGCAAGTCAGAGTAGTATAAACACTATGTGATGCGTTAAGGTGAGACCTACAGAGTTTGAACTGTTTTAATCAATTTTTAATCAGGTTTTACTACACAACAGCAACTTATTATAGGTTTTATGTTATTATAGGCTTACTGTGATTTTACTTGTTCACTTACCATCGTTTTTATGGGCTTATGGTGATTTTAGGTTTTATGTGCTAATGGCACTCTGCAACTTTGCTAAAAGCTTGTCTGTACAATTTCCCCATTCCTCCTGCCTTGGTAGAAGAGAATGTTGCTACAGGCTGTCCCATTTATTAACCAACCTGTTCAAATCAGAGAAAAAATAATGTAACTGATGCATTACAGACTTTTTAGAAATGCAGAATAAGCGATGTATGCTACCCTGTGCAAATGCATGCATTTGTAGCCACATGTGCTTGTATAAAATATTCAACACTGTGAAAGGAAAGGGCACAGACAGAAGCTCTAAGCCCTGAGTGGCAAAGTGCTCCATCTCCAAAGTGCTCTTGTTCCTGGTAAAGTTGCCAGTCCCGTCAGGCTTGTACAGTGGTTGAGCGATCCCTAGGTGTCAGGGTTGTCTCCAGCCATTCCTGCATTTTCCACCTCTGCCACTGTACAGAAGGATCTTCTCCAGCTGAAGGGCAGGGGACAAGAGGATTCCACTTGCTCAGGGACAATTTCCGAGGTTTTGTCAACTGGACAACCTGTCGGGGACTTGACAACTCTTGGGATGCCACCAGTGTGGTCCTGGTGTGAGGGAACTGCCCAGGAGCTTCATTAACAGCCTGCTGATACCGTTGGGCACAGAGATTTGAAGGCCTTACCCCAGCAGCAGAGCAAAACTGAAGGAAAAGTGGAGCTATCTCAAAGGTGTGGACTTTTCTGCAGATCTTGCCGCAATTGCAGGACCAGTAGTATTCACAGCACAGTACCTTGAATCCCTGCGTGCTCCTATAGCGAGCTAATGGTGTCTAAACATCAAGCACCTTCCGTTCTGGCTGGTGTTGATCAGGGACCGGCACCGGCAGGGTGAAGGGGATACAAGGCAGGAAGTAGCACGTGGGACAGAGTATGGTACAGAGAACGACAGGTATGGTCGTTAAGGACTTTATAGACCACAGTCTAATTGGCCCTAATGACACTCTCTGAGATGTGTTCACAGTTTAGCAAGCGGACACTTCCTCACCCCCAAAGCAAACCCACTGGTTTGGGTACAACTGTCTCCTCCCTGCACACTCCAGAGCACATTTAAATGTTTTGAGGGGAGGCTGGGGGCCCTCTTGCATGCCACAACACTTGGAGAACTGACACTTCCATTTCAAAACGAACTTTATAAAGGGACCTTTTATTATCCACCTAAACCATAAAGCCCTCCACTGCCTAAGGAGAGTGTCAGCAGGAGGATGGCATGGTATGTCTGAGGATAGTTTGGAGCGATCTCGCAATTCAGGACCTTATCTGTTCCAGGCTTCCCTTGTGCTAGTCTAGATACAGGCAAAAGATGCCGTGGGCTGCTGTGAGCAGCAAGGTTATCCTGGCTTTGCTGCTTGCTTTGCTGTGTCGCAGCCCGAGAGAAGCCAGCAGGTTGCTGCTGAACGTGAGATCAAACGGCGATGGCCACGGCGGGGGATGACAGCAGCCAGCCCAGCTCTGCAGATCTTCCCCCAGGCTCCTTATCCCGGCTCCATCCCTTCTTCCTTCCCTCTCTGTCCTGGGGCAAGAGCAGCGCTAGATGTGCCTGCCTGGCAGGGAAACTCCACTGTGCCAATGGCACTGCGACCCGTTGGGCTGGCTTTGGCTCTGGCTTTCTCTACACTTTTCTGGGTGGAAGGCTCCCAGAAAGCAGTCCAAAGACCCTGTAATTATCTGTCAAACAAACAAATCTGCTTTACTGTTTAGCACCGCGTTTTTGTCTTCTGTTTTTCTGTTCAGTGTTATAAGGAAATAAAACGCGAATTAATCCTGCAAGCCAGCGCTAATATGAACTCCATTATCTGTTTTGGTCCCTCAGACTAGTAAGGTTGGCTTTTAGGCTGATTCTTGTGTCAGAGACAAGAAAGTTACACAATAGACATTAGAGAATCACTTAAAAAAACCTCCACAATCCTGCATTGAAATCCCATCCAGCAAGGGAGAGCAGCAGCCCTGGCCTGGCTGCGAGGCAGTCACATGAGTGTCCGAAACAATGAACACACAGTGTCGAAAGCTGAGGCCATTGAACTTTATGTCACTTCCCAACTGCAGCATTACTCATAATTTATGGCTATACTCGCCTTTCAACCTTGAAAACCTTTTCCCAAGTATTTGCTGCATTCTCACATAAATATTGCTACAACAAGTAGCATCAACATTTAGTAGCTGTTTTTCAAGAATAACCGTGTGACACTATTATGGCATTCCATTAAACCAGCTGCAATGTGGGCAAGGCCTAAATCAAATCACGCCGACTAAAGGTAACGTTTACACATATACAAGAGAACAATGGATGGGAAAAGTTTATTCTGTGTTTCAAGACTTAAATGACAGTTTTGTCTCCTTTCATGGTTATGCAAGATGTCTCTCTCTGGTGAAATGACCCAGAGTGGACACAGACTGCAGCTTACATTCCAGGGCTGTTTGTTACCTTCTGAAAAAGAAGTGCTGTTAGGAGATCCATGGTTTGCTTTATTCATTTTTTTAGGGAGAAAACCTTATTTTAAAGGATCAGGGAATGTTGTCTTTTCATTGCAGCTATCAAATGTTGTGAAATGATTAGTAAAAAATTCCTTGCCAGAATTGTTCACTGTCCAAAATGCATTACAATGACTAAACGTAAATGACAGATAGTTAGCTCGCATATAGATACGTGCTTAATTGCCCTCATACATCCTGTCTGAAGAACGCACTTAAGCATATGCTCATTTAAACACATATGCTTCGTTTCTGTTTAGGTCAACAGGATTTGAGCATGTGCTTAAACATAAGCGAATGATTAAGTGGTCCTCTTGAACAGAGATGCTTTTCTGAGGCAAAGCCAAAGAAATATTCTCTGGGAATACTTCTTCTTAGCCTGGCCTATGTCTTGCTCCAGCTGCACTGATGGAGCACTCCTTCTCCTCCCTGAAAACCAGCTTACCCTCTCTCCTCATCTCCTCTGGGGCTGTAAGACACATACCCCATGGCCCTGCTAGCGAACCCCGTTTCACCTTACAATGAGATTTGCAAAACTGCCCGCAGCGAGGAGAGATGGAAAGGAAGGAGGAAGAGGTCTGGGGAGGAAGAGGAGAAGAGGAGCTATGCCGAGGAATTCGCAGCCTTCCCTGAACAGGGCAAACACCAGCAGTGTATCAGTCTGCTGGGAGGGAGAGAGAAGCCAGCAGCACCCCAGTTTCACCCAGCCTGCTGCCTGCCCACGTGACAAATGGGTGCCATGCCCTCCTGCTGCATCAGCATCCCAGGGCAGCCTTCCCCTCCGCGTCCAGCACAGCTGGCTGGTTTCAGACCGCTTTGCCATAACTTTGGCCTACGTCCTGCCCCAATTCCTCCTCCGTGCTTGGACCTGTCCCTGTGCCAGCCTTCCCGGTTGTCCCTGGGCTGGGGTGGCACCCAGTCTTTCCTGGAGTTCTCCCACTTGGAGGTTTAGGTGGGTGCTTTGCTGCCAACACCCGAGGCTCGTCCTGCATGGCTGTGTGGGTTCCCTGAGGGAGAAACATCAAACCACCCAGCAGTGTCAAAACCTTCCCAGCAAACAGCAGAGCAAGGCAGGGCTTGGTTTCTGCTCTCCGGTCGGGCTGCGGAGCCTGTCCGTCGGCCCGGCTGCTGCTGCAGGTGACCTCCAGCCGGGCAGTGAAAGCCCTGTGCACATGTGTGCTCGTGAGAGAGCTGGCGGTGCTCAGCGAGGTTTGCAGATGCACTTGGGAGCTGGATCTGTTGTGTGTTCTCAGTTTAATTAAGATAAGGATATGGAGTTCATGCTATATTCCCATAAATGACAGGGTAGGGATATGAATGATTTATATGGCATTAATTGAGAAGCACAGGTCTGTTAATATGCATAAATAGCACCATCATATGAATCCAAGTAAGGGAACGAATGCACAAGATTTTTTTTTCCTTAAGAACTTTCCAAAATTCCCACTGTTTGCAAAATAACAATAAGTGCCGGACAAAAAGTTGGAAGGGGCAGAGGCTGGACCTCCTGGGCACCAATTACTAAATACGCGTCCCAGGGCAGCTTTGGGGAGTGAGACTGATTCAGTGAAAGAAGACAGGCTCCTCTCCCTGCCCCACAGGTAATGCGTTTGTCTGTGACGGCAGCAGATTATTTGTTCTTTTTTTTTTTCCCTGACACCGAACTAAAGAATGCATTGTGGGAAAACCGTCCTGACACATGACACTGTGCAAAGGAGGATCACAGCGTGAGGCAGCATCAAGGGGCTTACTTGGCCTTGATGCACTCTTGCACAGCATGGGGCTCCAGAGATGAGTGTCTCTTCCAACTGAAGCACTGGTGCAATTTGCACAACTCTCATGAGAGCGCACGGTGAAGCTGCTCTCAAAGCCCTCATGTAAACAGGGCTGGGGGAAGAAAAGAGAGAGTAAAAGAGCCTGCACCATGCACGGGAAAAGCACAAAAGGAGATGGTTCAAAAGAGGCTGAGCTAAGGAGGAGGGGCGTGGGGAGGGAAGCAGGGTGGAATGGGGCAGAAAACGAAATCCAAATATCAGAAGCAGATGGGAAAGTCTCAGCAATGTAATCGGATGGTGAGCACCACTGTACAGGAGCGGTCAGAAGAGATGAGGTATGGGAAGACACTGGATGGCAATGCGTAACTAGAGATTTAGCTTTCAAGGCAAAACTGTAGCCGAGATGCGCTCTGCAGACTCTGTGCCTCAGACATTCATCCCTTAAACTTCTTCAAAACCTCCTAAGTTCAGACGATAAGTTTGCATAAAGAGAGAGGGAGGGGAAGAGCAAAAAATAAAGCTGGCTGTAAATGTTCCTTGCTAGCCTGTCTCTGAGCAACAGGCCCTCCTGTACTCACTCTCCCTGGTTGCTCCTGCTTATCATAATATGCCACTTTTGTGCATCAAATTTACATTTCAAAAAATGCTCTATCGCTGCTCTAAAATTAATTATTAATCTTTCATCAGTCCCTTCCATAGATACATTTTTAACTTTGATTTTGCTAGCTGTTCGGGGGAGGGATGGGAGAGGGGGGCGGGGGAGAGAAGATCCTTTAATCTTGTCACTTTTCTGTGGGGTTCTCCTCTCGTGTGCTGCTACTTCCAGCCCTGTGCGTCCCCTAAGCGCTCTGGAGGTACAACTTCAACTTTTCCGCTCGCTCTGAAAGGAAGTTTCCCACACTTTTGAGAGCAGGAAATTTTCACCCTGCAGGCTGCAGCGCAGAGAAGCGACTGCTCCTTTTGTTTGTCCTGGCGTTGTAGCCTCACTAAAGTGAAGCTGTACAATAAATCAAGCCCCAGCCTAAATGTCTAGGTGGCTGATGTGCCTATGCTGGGGAAAAGCTCTGGGTGGGATTTATAAGGCTTACTAAGAGTGCGGTATGGGCTTATTCATCAATCAGCTCATCAGAGTGACTTGTAGGGAATGGTCCATATATTGGCTATTTACCACCAAACATAAGCAAGTGCTGTAAGTGCAGCCATTTGCTATTAGTCTATGTGAAGAATAAGTCCTTCTCTTGCCCGCAGTGGAATAGAAGGAGGAGCAAGGAGAGAACTGAGTGTCAGATGGGTACTGGAGAGATGGGAGCTGCTGGCAGACTCTGAACCTGTCCCACCTCTGGTCTGGGGCTGTGCCAAATCGTACAGTCCACCTGAAGGAGGGGGAAAGGGCTCAGACAAGGTGCAGTTATGATCAGAGAAGCTTTTACGGGTTACAGAACGAGCACATCCCTTTTCACCTCTACACTGCAAACTTCCCGATCACTGGCTTTGTAGCCAAACGCTCGCGTGTGTAGGCGTACATGCACACACACACACACACACACACACACGCACACGTGCACTCACTGCCTTCCCCCAGTGACGTACAATCCGGACGTTTGTGAAACTGAAGTGCTGTGTGTAGGCTGCTTCCTTGAATTAAGATGGAAAAACTTGCCGGACTCCATTACGTGCACTGTATTAAAATAATATTCTGCTCAAAAGGGACAAAAGATAATCTCATTGGAAGACAGATGTCAGCACAACATGGCATCTAGTTAAAGGCCAAAGTCTCCCAATTATAAGGAGCCATACTTTACATTGCACTTTTTATCTTTCTATTCACATGTACAGTCTAAGAAATGTGTATTCTTTTCAGCAACTCCTTTGCTGTTATTTGCTGGGTGTATGTGTGGGTGAATGTCTCTCAGGATGTCGGACTTAATCAGAGGTGAACTTGGATCAATAGACTATCACTTACTAGAAAATCAGATGAAGTACAAGGGAAAAAGAAAGCTGAAAATGCAGAGCAAAACACATCATGCTTGTTTTCCAAGCCACCTCTGCTGCATGTTTTCTCCCAAAATTGTACTTGCCCATGTTATAAATTTATCCCTGTGGTCACTCCCTCTGGACTGTGTCCGGGTGATGCAGACCTCAATCTTTTATCTGTAGTGCCAATCAGCAGATGCACTGCAAACACCAAATACTCTAGCACCTTCATCTGGGCTGCAGTTCACCACCAAGAAATTAGCATCTGCACGGGCACAGCCAAAAGCTCTCACAACACACCTGTAAATAAACATTGTCACGTCTGCCTTGCACGGCTGGAGAAACTGAGGCAGCAAAGCTGCTGGAGGTGAGAGGGGGTCAGCAGCAGCCCTGGATCAAAATTGAAGCCTTGCTCAACCATAGCTTGCTTCTCCATCTTCCAGAAGGCAATCTGAATACAGCCGTGCATCTGCTCCCTGTGATTTTTATGTAACAACACTGACATTTTTTCAAAGCACACTTTGATTTCAGTTTGCTGACGCTAGTTGTGCATGTATGTGTAATTAGGCAGGATCATCAGTGTGCTGCAGAGGGCCGGCTTTGTATGTTATGCCTCCACAAACCACTGGAAATGAAGTGCCATGATTGTCCTTGCATGTTCTCATTTGGCGCATGCAAAGCAACAGCGAGTAACTGCAAGCGCAGGTCTTGCTTCATAAAGATAAACAATGCTTATGTGGATGTGTCACAGATGTTATGCCCTGTCGAGTGCATTGAATTCCTTACAGCTGAATAAAAATAGCTAGACCACGTAGGCTTCAGAGTAAGTGTGGTTTCAGCAGGAATGCAGCTCATGCAAAAATCCAATATTGGCCTTGGGAAATGTCCCTTTTTGTCCACATAAGAGCTGAGTCATGTTTGTGGCTGAAAATCCTATGGATTCTTAATCACCCACAGACTCTCCTCAATCAAAATACAGGCTCCACTTTTCAGCGAGTTCCCCCTTCCACCTGCCCAGCTCACCAGCCTACCTGAGGAGCTGCGTGTGTCGGAAGGAGGTAGAAAGACTTTTCTTGCCTCTCCAAGCATTTTCTCTCCATTTGCAATGCTACAGTAGGGTTTTTTTTCATCCCAGAACCTTTCTAAAGGGTTAGTGTTAGGCGACTTTTTGCAGCTGACCTAGGATACTGCCTTGATTTTTTTTTTCCACTTTGTTGCTTGGGACATGTCTTTCCAGCAAAGCGGGGCTATAAAAGCACATCCTGATGAACAGAGGTATGGCTGGGGAGGACAGGAGAAATGAGTGGAGGCATTAGCTCTTCAGCATTTGTGACATGATCGTCCTGAGAAAACATAAACAGCCCAGCAGTGCCGATCCCATATGTCCTAGCTACACAACAGCCCTCTCACTAGCTAGAGCTCTGGTTGCTGGCCCAGGACCAGCCTTTATCCTTCCCCACCTGCATCCCCCTTCATACTCCATGGGCCTGTGTGAAGACTTTTGACAGGTGCTACGTTTCCCCACCCACTGCTCTTCCCTCCAAGGTGTGCTGCAAAGAGATCTTTTAACTCCTCGTTCCTACTCCTGTCTTTGCTACAAGTGGCTTTTCTCACCTGTGGGAGTGTCTACGGCCAACCCTGAGCCCCACTCCTTGGGCGAAGGAGGCTCTGACCTCATGCTCACAGAGCATGGACTCTGCCGATGGCTGTTAACCACAACTGCTGAGCAATTTTCATCAAGAACTTGGGGATCTACCCAGTTTTCACATGTGGGGAAAGAACAGTCACCCAAAGCTGGCTGCCTGAAGCATGGACGCGTGCTGCCCTGCTCCGTGCCCTGCTGCACAGGGAGCTCAGCAGCCGGAGGAAGCCTTGCGGCGTTGGCAGCTGCCGCTCTGCAGGGGAGCGGATGGCGACAGGCGTCATCCTTCTGCAGCTTCTGGCTGCTTCGTCCTCCCCATCCTTCATCACACACTGAGCTGTGCTCCGCAGCACTTCTCATTACAAAGTGAAGCAAAACAACTGGAAGTAACAGCAGCTGGATGCACAAGGGCAACTGGCTTAGGAGAGGTAGAGGCACAGGGGCAAGATCTCAGAAGTTGCAGTGCAAAATTGCAGTGTGCCTCACTTCTCAGTGACCACAGACGTGCCCTCGCAGCCAAGTATTTCCTCCCCAGTGGACACTGGACAGCTTAAATGAAAGCCCAGTCAGTTATCTAGGAGGTTTTTGTGTGGAAATAATTTCAACATAGCTGACACACTGCAAGCTCACATCCTAGCTGATAAGGTCAGCATCTTCTTTGGCTCACACACTTGCCAAGCTATTTGTAAAGGTGGACCCACACACTGAGGTTAAAAGGATGTATTAATTAGAGGGCCAAATCTGAAAGTCTGGGGATGAAAGAGCATTGTCAATCTCACATGCCCCCTTTGGTGCAATCAGCCTTGGCAAATGACATCCAATTGGATTTAAAGGGATCCAGAAGTGCAGACAAGCTCCTTGCATCTGACTCTCCTTCCAGACTTGGGACTAAGGTCATTACTGCAAGCCAGCATCACTGGAAAAGGCCTGTGGCCTTTGCCCTCATCCTGTAAGCATCTTTTAGACTAGGGTGCTTTTTTTTGCCTCCATGGAGAAGTAGGAAGAGCAAATGTTCCTTAATTTTGAAATTCATGTCTGTAAGTGAGTTTCTGGATGCTTGGAAAAAAACAGAAAAGGCATCAAAGGTATTTCACTTCTGTACATCCCAACCCAGTGAAAGTTCAGCTTCTCTGCATCCCAGTCCTCTCTCAGTTTGGGCCCCACTCGCCCCATACTGCAGCAAATGCTGCTATGGAAGCTTTCCCAAGTGTTGCTCTGCCGTTGTGGGCTGTCTCCCCTGGGTAAGGGATTGTCTGCCACATTGGTGAGCTTGGACCCATGAGCGCGCCATGGGGCTGGGCCATGGGGCTGGGCCACGGGGCTGCAGCCTGCAGAGCATCTTGGGGTGGCAGGGGCTGCCTCCGGGTCTGAGCTGTAGACGCAGACACGGAGCTGAGAAAAGTGTTATAGGAGTGGTCTGTCCTCTGGCTCATGTCTCTGCAGGGGTCAGGATGGGGCCATGAAGGACCTGCAAAACTGCAGACCTGTTCCAGCACAGATTTTTCATATTATAAAACGTCCGGCATTAGAGCTATAGTATTAGACAAGATGGATCTTTATTTTGTTATGATTGACAATTTGTTTGTTGACCACTCCCCTTTTCTAAAAATACAATTTATATTAAATTAAAATACTCTCCGAAGAAGAAAAGAATTTGAAAGTTGAAGAAAACTATCAAAGCATACGAAAGAAACACATTTAATAGACAACAGTGAAACAAACCAAAATGAGGAAGGGGGCAGGAAGAGAGGGAGAAGGAAAGATTAAAAATAGGCAGATTGCAAAGTGTGTCTAAACATTTTGTTAAGAAGTGCTGCATTTCCCTCTTGCCCACACAGGCCTGAAGAAGACGGTTTTGTAATTCAGGCACAGCAGTACCCTGTGGGTTGGGAAGCAATGTGCTTTGGTGAATGGGAACTAGGTGGGAAGGTGGGCACTCCTCTGTGCTGAGTGCTTCTCTGCTTAAACTCTGCTGATGCAGCCTAAGACCCGGGGCAACTTCTTTCCGCCAGTCACCCTTTCTGAAAGCAAAAGAAAGGCAGTAGCAAATTACTCAATTTTTTATCCCCCTGCTTCCACCAGGAATGAATCAGATGCGGTGGGATTCGTCTCTGAGGCTGGGCTGAGTCTTGCCCGGGAAATGCCTGTCTGCCTCCACTCTTTGTAGAAAGAGGTCAGAAAGCCAGATCTTGAGAAAGCTAAAATCAGATGAGGCAAAGCCTCTCCCCCTTACTGTCAATACGAGGCAACAGCTGAAGCACAGTAGATGAGTGTAAGCCTGCTGCCAGCAGACAGGGACAGCTGTACCCTTGTTCCAGCAGCACTGTGTGGTGGCAGAAGGAAGAGCAGACAGGTGGGCTTGCAGGGGCTCAGGAAAGACCCCTCAGGCAGAGGTGACTGTGTACAAGCCTCCAATGAGTGTTAATAATACAAGAATGGTAACAAAGACATTCACAGCAGGGTACCAGCTCCAGAGCTCCTCTAAGGGTAGTCTGAACGTCCTTGCCGGAGTGTCTAAAACAGGAACTTGAAATCTTCAGGGAAAAATTTGTATGGTATCCACCAGTGGAGTCAGACCTGTGTGCTGGTAGCTGTAGAAAGCACTTTGTGAATTGGTGTCTGCACGTTTACAGAGATCTGTGAGACACCTAACTAGGTGCCATCAAGCACGGCTGTGGTAGTGCACTGGCCGTTAGGTAGCAGAGAAGAAGCTAGCAGCAAAGGTAGAACAGTTTGCCTTAGCACTGTGTTGTAGCTGGGAACATCAACAAGGAATGAAGAGAGAGGTGCTTGCTCCATGTCCTGGCACTGGCAAGGGAAGAGGAAAATGTCATCTAACAAGGACATCTCACTTCTGCTGAACAGTCCAGCAGGAGTATGCTGTCAGTTAGGAAATAAAATATAATTTTAAATGTCCAAAACCAAAAGCAAACCAAATAACATCTGAGACTAGCTGGAACTTGTCTAGACACAGGACAACGTCTCTCTATGTAGGCCACCACCGCCTCCAGACTGTTTTGCTTTCTCCTGAAACATGAAGACAATCTGTTTGCTTTTTTTTTAATGTGTGTTGAATGGCTTGACCAATAGCTGTGAAACAATATTTAACTATCGGCAAAAGCATCTTTTATTTACTCTGGTAACTGTATTTTCATATACTGTGTTTTTCTGCCTTTGTATTTTGAGTAAGTAATCTCTCTGGGGGGTCACAATTCTCACCCGCTCAGACTCTCAAGTCCACTGCACCTGCACACGGCATGGAGACAGTCACCCTGTGAGCTGTTGGATTAAACTATGATAGCATTTTCTTCTGCAGAATAAACTTGTCTTATTCTCTTTTGTCCATGCTCTACCATGTGCCAATTGTGCAATTTGTGCTAATTACATGATTTCAGTGGTCTCAAGAGTCCTCCGGAAAACAAGAAGTGCCAGTGTTAGTAGGACAAAGGCATTTATGCTTTATTTGCCACTATTTTCCATGGGCATAATCCTAAAGCTGAACAAATAGTCCAGCCCCAAATGCACACAGATCCTACCACCAACAGCTTAGAGCTGCCAGAATTGGTTCTGCCTGGAGCAAGTGGCAGGGGGAGGTTCGCGGGGTCCCCCCGGGTGCAACAAGGGGGCTGTTCCCCTGCATCCTGGTGCAAGCCCTCATTTATGAACAAGCACAGCCCTTGCACACCGCGTGGATCAAGGGCTTTACATTGGAAATGGAGTGATTCTAGTCAGACTGCTCCTCTCCCTGTGCCCCATGAAGCCTTCCTGTGACATGAACCCTCCTGGGGGCTTTGGAACTAGTAGATGAACACTACAGGGTAAGCGTTCGCATCCAAAAGAGCGTATGAGGAACACAG
>Ga0181612_118522_pt1 | contig 18065 bp, 7 predicted proteins | sample HoacroProtozoa21_FD_119630 | JGI IMG/M metagenome (GOLD analysis project Ga0181612, IMG submission 119630) | Hoatzin crop microbial communities from Cojedes, Venezuel. Combined Assembly of Gp0051906, Gp0051904, Gp0051908
GCTTTGGAGAAAATTTAAAAATGAGCACATAAAAGACTGAAACACTTGAAAATGCGATCATCGAGTTTAACTAAGTAGTTGGAAGAGCATAGCAATAGCTTATTCTTATGCTCGCTAAATATTAAAATATTAGACAAAATTGCAGTGAAAGTATAGAGACGTTAATGCCAGGTCAACTACAGACCCACTGAGTGACTTTTATACAGATTTATCCTGAAATAAATTTTATTTAGTATTACCCCTCCCCTTTTTAACCTGAACATATGTAACTACCTGGCCTATTTGTATTACATTACCCTACTAGGTTTGTAATTTATAACACACAGTAGTGCAGTAATAATTTCTTCATATTACACTTTTAACTGAAAAGAATCTAGAGAGATGTATTACTTTCACAGGGACGTAACTTTCACCTGCTACAATCTAAAACAAATATAAATTAGTTATCAGACTTCATACCAGGAATTCGAAAATAGAAAACAAAATATTTTTTTAAAAGCGATGAATAAATCCAACTCTATTATAAGAATTTGCTGTCCTTTCAAAAAGAAAGGTTACATAATTGCAATTATGTCTTTTATTACTTTGTTAAACAAATTTGTGTATTATTGATATGCATAAAACTTTCAATAGAGCAGAGTGCTCCTCAACATTTCATGCATCAATCACTAATCTGCTAATCTACTCATATATCTTATTCAATTATAGGATGACATTTCAAATTGGACTACACCAACAAAACAGTCACCCTTAACTATGACATGATATAACAAGAGGAATAATAATTTTTTGAAGATGACCAATGTGCCAGAGTAAAATTTAATACTAGAATAGAAAGGACTTAGGAGCAAAATATCTTAACACACCATTGTAACAAGTCCATTTTCTTCCTCAAAGTGTCACAAGCAGCCAAAAAATAAAGATCAGTTAGAGATACTGATTGGTTTGGGTTCTATTACTTTACCATAAGACTGAGAGCTCAACTTTTAATGTTAGCTAGCTACGTCTGCGTTTGGAAATGGAAATCAAAAGAAATCAGACTTCCAAAAACGTAGAGCATCAACACTTCCCCATGAAGTCAATAAACACAATAGGTATCTAAACTGTCAATTGAAAAAAACAATTTTAAAAATCCTATCTTTGATTTGCCATGTGTCTAAAAGGCACTTATGCTTAAACAATTTTACCCATTGCTTTCAAAGCTCACTAAACATAATATGCTTGTTGCTATTTCCTTTTACTTTATGGTGTCTAAAGGGTTGATGAATCTAGCATTTCACAAGGAGAAAGAAAACCTTTGAAATAAACATTTCCTGTGATTCTTAAAAGCAGAAACATCAAGTAGAACTAAATGAAGTTCAGAGAACCCTCATTACAGAGTACTTATTCCAGAATAGGTCCTGCATCCAGACCCATAGTTTGGGCAGCCACTGCATTTACTATCATCACTGTCTTCTACTACATCATCATTTGAGAAAACCCATTGTCTCACTGTATAGGTATCACAAAATACATATTTTTTTAGTAATGGTAAGGTTAATTATTTATTTTTACCTATTTTTAATGGAAAACTTCCACTTCCTACACAGACATGAGATAAGCAATACGTCTAAATTTCTTTTTTCTCCATCTCACATATTTAAAAAGAGTTTTTGCTGCTCCATTGCTTGTGATCAGAAAGGTAATTTCGAAAAACACTCCCCCAACCTGACTGACTATATAGGACCCAAGAAAGTTGATGGAACAAAAAGCACTGTTCATGCGCAAAGCAAAGAAACAAGAAAACAAAATGGCTCACCAGCTGTCAGCAATGGTAATCAAAGATGTAACTTGTGTTTTGTATAAACTTTTAAATATTTAGAACAGGTTTTCAAACTAATTGCCTACACGTGCACACAAAGTAAAAACAGATGATTCTCTGAAGAATGCAGAATAATCTGCTATCCTTTGTATTCAGAAATTAAAACAGAAAATCACAAAACACACAGTAAATTGTCTGAAATGCCCGTTATTACCATATTAAGTTTTCCTACTTGTACTAATGTAAGAAAAGAACCTATCTTTGAATTCTTTGATGGAAGGCTGTTGCCCTGCACTGCCACAAATACATCTGCACGCAATCACCAACTTTCAGAGAAGCCCTAGCAAGTTATTCTTTCCCTATGTTGGAAATGATTTTTAAATTATCTATGTCAATAAAATGTTATGCCTGGTAAAATAAGAATTAGCTTTGCATTTACAGTTGCTTTCAACTCATTCCTGTATTTCTCAAAAGTGCCCACTGAATCTGAAATCTCTCCAGAAAACCAAAGGATGAGGGAGAATACAACGGAACAAATCTGTTCACACTGGAGGGGTTTTTGAGCTGACTATCCCAAAACAAAAAAGGATAAATGAAAATCACTGTTCTTTATTTACAGTACCTAATTTTTTTTGTTTTTTTTTTTCCAAAATGATTATTTTATATAGTTCTCTAAGTATTTTTTAAAGGATGTCATATATGGATCTAGAGTAGAGAAAGGTTCTTCACAGTAAGGACCTCAGTAGGACACAGACCAGAGCTCCACCTTCTTACTGCTTTTCCAGTGCCTATCCTAATACCCTAACAGGGCAACGATTAGAATCTCCAAATAGCTGCACAGTATAAAAGTAATTTCATAAATAAGAGAATTGATTATTCCATAAAGAATAATGGCTAACAATGCAGAAAGAGGTATAAAAATCCCTGAATTACAATTTTCAGATACGTCACAAAGTTTCCTGACTTCTAAAATGCGAAACTTACATTCTTTGTAAAACTATGCAGTTCCTATACATACAATTTATTGCTATTATCCTTATAAATGCCTACAATTCTTTTCACTTGTCATTATCTCATCATCTCTTGGACTCAGACATGTTTTAGCAAACAGTTCTCAGGACTAAATGGAAGCAGTATCAAAAGCTGTTCTCTTTCTGTTTTGAATTTGACACCCTTTGACTTCTTTAAAAGTCCCCTTGTCTTTTTCATTCAATTCCAGAACAGAAACTTCCAACTACATCAGTCATTATTTCACCCTGTCGGTAATTTTTCTTCTCTAAAATAATCATGTGCAATCATTTCAGTGTTCCCTTCAGATACATGATTTTTTAATTATTATTATTTTATATCCTCTTTGTTCCCGTTGTATCAGCTTTGATCAGTGGCTTGGCCTAGATTCTCCAACTGTGTATGCACTGGAAGCTCCCTTGGCGACGTCTCACAAGGAACCAGCCTGAGCAGGCGGCCAGCCAGTTTCTCCACTCCCTCTCGTTCTAGCCTGTCTTCAAAACAATCCAGCAACCCAAGCTGAAATTTGAGGGACAGCAGCACTAACACACGGAAGACGCTATGCTAGCCAACACGTTATTCACGGATTCATTATACACCAAGCTTGACTGAAGAGTAGTGACAAATGTGTGCGACAGAGAAACTTTGAGAACTGCTTGAGTTCAGCATTAGGCCAAGGCTTCTGGGAGCTGCCCTCCGCAGGGTCAGGTACTCCTGTCTGCACCCCAGGTCAAACCCTCCGTTTAGGAGCCAGCAAGGAGAACGCTCAGCTCCCGCTGTTCACCACTTCGCTTAGCCTCCCGCTTTAGATACGTCCCTCTGAAGTTTCTATTTCCTTAAGGAATAAATAACTAAGTGTTTCGCTGCAAGTTTTGCACCTCTGCTGCTCGCTGTAATTTCTGTTTTGAAAGATCACTAATAAATATAAATAAGCACAGATCCGATTACAGAATCTTCTGCCATCCCACTATTACCCTTCTGACACAACTACAATGAACCATTAGGCCTACACTGTTTTCCATCTTCCCAGCCCATTTCTTAGCAGCTTCTTGTGCCAGAAAGCACAGCTACTCACTTGCTTTAGTTCTCCCTTTCAATGAATATTTCCAGAGAAAACAAATGGCAATCTGCACATCCTTATCCACTGTTTAACTGAGATGTTCAAAGAACTCTTAATACAATGGTACGGATGCTCGCTCTCCTCCTCTTCTTCCATGTTAAATCTTAGAACTTCACAGTTTTCAGATATGTTCAAACATAGAATATTCTAGTTCAAAGCACTAGTGTTTATGATTTGCCTTTGTTTCTTAAAGGCATCTAAAATGTAATAAACGTTAAGACATTTTAAATTAAAAATACTAAATAAAAAACAAAAGCTTTTTTAAAATTTAATTTTTAAAAATTGCATACAGTATCACAAATGTACAGCTTCTGTATTTAGTTTCTTTAAAATAATTGTACTTTGCTGTATTAGCAATAACTCACAGCAGCAGTTTTGGATCATGATTATGCCAGTTTGAGTACTGTGACTTCTCTGGCTGGGTAGGGAGTACAGCTATCCCGGGGCAATACAGGATCCGGCTATTTCATTAGGTTATGAAAAAAGGTATTTTTGAAATCACCTGTAAAATGCAAAGCTGTTACCAGCTGTTATACAAGCAGCTAGCTTTAAGAAAAAATCAAAAAATAAAAAAAATTAAATCTCAGTTTTGCATCTTCTTGAATCCAACAATTTTCTCTCTTTCATAAGCACTGATGGAAAAAAACCTCTAATTGTTTATTTACTCATTCTTTCTATATTTTATCCCACCTGTAACAGTCTCCCTACAAAGATGTTTTCTCGACTGAAGATTTAACTGTACTCTCACCATAGCCTCTTTTTATTTTAAGTAGATAATGTGATCTAGGCATATCTTCCCTGAACCATGTAACAATTGGATTGGCCAGTTTTTTATGGATTTTTGTATCAACCTCTTAAGATTAATCTTCTTTTCAAGAGAATACAGATTCATAATGACAGTTTCCATAACAAACACACATTCCATCCACATCACAGCCTTAGCAGACATGGGAGATGTAATTTTTTAAAAAAATGGAGACACCAAGAGACAAGAAAAGTTGCTGGTTACTCTGCCAGCCACAACTGCATAAGGCACCACATCAGTGTTTCCAATTGCGCTTCACGTTTCTGCTGTATTATCAAAAGCTGTTCTGAAGTTCTCCAATTTGGACAATGGTGGGAGAAAAAAATATATCTAGCTCAACACTTTTGTTCTATCCTTCAGTCTGGTGATCTTCATCACGTCTCTCTCTGCATAGACGCATACTACGTAGGTTGAAAGTGAGTCTTGGAAACAACCTTTGCTGCATTGTGCTTCATCCTTCCCAAGTTTTGACACAGCAGGTATGACAAATGGGTCCTCAGAAATCGCTTTTGTCTCATATGGTACAAGTACTGTAGGAGGACGTAACGGCTGAGTAGTCAAGAGAGTGAGACTCCAGATCCTCAGTCCGTGTAAGCTGAAGAACTGTACAGCCATGAGCATTAGCTTCACCAGTGGGCCTGCAGGTGTAATATCAGTTTCAGTGAAAATAACAGTTTTTCTGTCAACTTAGGTTGAGGATTTTATGTCCAAACTGAATATTTCCTGAGAACTTTCTCCCCCCTCACCTTTTTTAAAATGCGTTATATCCAGAGCTCACATTGAAGGTTTTCCAGGGACAGAATTAAAACAAGGAAACAGCATGTCTCTGTGTCCCTCCCCGGGGACACATCCTCTCCCTCGCTGTCACTTCCAGAAGGCTGATAAAAATAAGCCTGTCCTTAAAGGAGCAGTTGGTTAGGCCATATTATTACCTGGCGCCGGGGAAGCGAGGGAAAGGAATGGGACCACTCTTTTCAAAGTAGCCACCTTTTACATCAGCTTAGCTGTATCAGAAGTCGACGCTGACGTAGCATCCAACCGAGGCATCTCTGTTCTGAGCAGTGGAGGATGGCAGAAGGCAGAGAAAGCAAGAAACCAGTCACTTGTGCCTTACGGTCACAGGAAGACAGCCTCAAAACTCCAGCAAACCCTGCACTTAAATCCTGCTTTATTATTAAGATAATCTATCGACATATGCCAATATGGCTTGGAAAATGAGGGATTTTCCCAAGAAGTTCTCCGTCTTGGAGCACCACGTCAAGTCACAATAATCCGTACCAGAAACTGCACACGCAGTGGGGTTGGAGGAGACAAACAGCACAGTGTGGGGTAACAGATCCATTTTCCACGTAAGAGAGACCATCCAGCCTACCACATCACTTACCACTTTTGCATTTATATTAAGCCAGAAAAAGAAGCCGCCAACAATCAGGAATATTATTTAAGAGTAAAGAAGCTGAAGAACTTGAAAATGACTTAACAGTAATACAGGTGGAAAATTTGATGGCAGGTTAAAATGTTGCAGTACAGTACATAAGCGAAATAATAATGTGAGCTCTTAAAGAACAGAATCTAAATGAAATGCAATTTCTGAAGGAAAAAAAACAACAAAGGTGTCTTTAAGGTTGATTAAATGAAAACTGTTTTACTCTTTACTCTTAGTGATTTACTAAATGCATACACAATAGAAAAGATACAAAATTACACACTGCTGCATTTGATGAAGGTGTTTAACCAGTAATTTCAGAAGTTAGGCAGACTTTCCGAAGGACTTTAACCCGTTTCATAGGCTTTTGTTTGCACTAATAAAATACTTGGTTGCTTTCCAGATCACTCAGCAGAGATCAAGCCACCATCCAAGTGCAACGTACAAACACACTGAAAAAGGAAGTTCCTGTCTTAGGGCTTTTTTTGGAATCACATTTTACTACTTAATCAAACAAAAAATAAACAAAAGGAGGGCTCAAAGCTGCTTCTGTCCTTCCAGGCTGCTAAAAAGAAATCTGAAAAACTGTTAACACATCACCCCAACTCTCCTTTAGTTGTACTGTCCACTCTAATTCACACAGCAACGAACTTCTGCAACTCTCCTCTTGATTCTGATTTTTGAGAGGGTCATATGCATTGCTTGTGATGTCCACCTAGACAACTACTGTGGTTCACACCCAGCACACCTTCGTCAACCGCTGTGCTCTCCCCACGGCCTCCTGAGGGTGGCCTAGTGAATTGTGCTGGTGACAGGGGACTGTTCCTCATGTAAAGCCCAACAGACAGGCACATACAGGGAGAGAGAAGCAAGAAACTGGGAGAATTTGGGAGGGAAGTGGCTGAGCTCCCCTCGCCCCAAGGAACAGGGAGAGGCTGCACTCCTTTCAGCTTGGCTAGGTATTGTACTGAGAACGTACGTTTCTCCCCGGTTCCAGCTGCCTCCATAAGCACTTCTACGCTTGCTTGGTTCATGTTGAGACTAAAGGTATCAGACACTTAACCAAACAACAGACACTGTTTTCCTTGGGTGTTAGAATGGATTTTTGGTTTTCTGAACCTGTGGATTTTAATCCCATAAGCTGCTTTGGGTAAGGGAGGGAACAGGTAACAAACAGAACTTCAGTCATTTCTTTTCCTGATGCCTGGCTTTTCTTTTGGTGCTAATAACATGGTTTTGAGATAAACCCAGCACCATTATCCAACTGAAGAAAAATCAGCAGACACCCTTGTTCCTTGTAGGCTGATACACCGCAATCATCTTTACGCTGTCAGCCAGCCTACTGCTCCTGCAAGTGACAGATCCGAGCTAACATGTGCAAGGACGGAGATGCTAGTGCCGCTGTGCACACTGGTAGTGCCTGTCTGTCCAGCAAGTGGTGTCATTCACTGCATTTCCTGTATTTATTCTCTTCCTGTACACCAGCCACCAGCCTGCCTTATTCTAATTATAACAACGTATGCAGCTAGATGTGCTTTTCTTGTCCATTTTATACTTGGTGCATTGCATGCCTTTCCGCCCAAAATCTCCCTTCTTGTGGCATTTATTCTCAATTACATCCACATGTTAAACATTGTTAGCTGAACAAAAACTGTAGCAACTGTTGGGTGACCCAGAAACCAAAAAATACAGCAAGGCAACTAGAATTTGCCAAGCAATGGTATTCACCTGGTTTACGGTCAAGTTTTGCAGAAGGTAAACAATCAATGCAGTCTTTCAGTCCTTTCTAAAACTGCAGGACAACTCTCTAGCCTTGTGTGACTGACAGATTAGATTCCTTTTACAGTTTCACTTCTTGTGTAGTCTATTAAGTAGAACTTCCTTGGGTATTATGAGTGTACTACGTCTAAAACATTTGCAATAAAATTTCAGAGCTGTTCGATTTTGATGAAGGAAGCTTTCAGAAACTTGAAAGGTGTCAGAATCTATTGCCAGACATGAGACCGCTTTTCGCCTTGCCTAGTTTTGAGTAATATGCATTGCTTGTAGGTGCCATTAACATCTTTTTCACAACATTCCAGTTCTTTGGTGGCATTTTTCTGATTCACTCACCCATTTCAGGATTGCTTCTATCAACTTTTAGTAAGAGCTGATGATCATCGCATATTTCAAAAAACCAGAACCACAGCAACGCTCATTCAGTGACCCATTCCCACTTCTTCCACGTATCACCCTTCTTAGACTTCTACGCAGTATATTACTCCATTGACCCTGTTTTCAAGGCCAAGCCTTCAAAATATGAACATTCAATACAACGGTTTTCTTTGTTAAAAAATATACTTTGGACAGCAGCTAGATTTTAGTGTGCTGAAACCACCAACTCCCAGAGCAAACATTACTGTTATTTTATTCCCCCGGTACCGCTGCATATTTGTATAAATATTTGTTGGTTGCCTTTTCTGAGAGTGTAGGAACTTTGGAGCAAGAACAGCATCATGGCAGTTTGTGTCATGAAAAGCATGACGAGGTGCTACAATACTACTACTATGTCCTAGTAATTGCAGTCATGGGATTTTCCTATGCATAGAATTGTTTTCCTAAGTGTGCACTCTCATTATAAAAATGAAATTTAGAAAAAGCAAATCAAGGCTGGAGAAAACAAACAAACAACAGACTAAATGTTGAAGAGTTTCACTATCCAGAACTAGGATTGAAAAACCAATATGAGTCACACAATTTAAAAGCAGTCATAGCAATAATCTCAAAATCAGAAACATTGTTTTCACATTAAAATTTTAAATGATCTTTCCAATATTACTTTAAAAAAAATCACATTCTAAATCAGCATTAATTTAAAAAGCTGTCAAAAATTTTTTTGAAGTGTAATATGTATTTTTCTAGATTATTCCAAAATTATACCTTCCAATTAGTGATTTCTGTTTTGATTAACCGGGTTTTTTCCAACAAAAATGTTTTGATAAAAAATTCCTAAACCAGCTCAAGTAAAAAGTGATTTTTCAAAACATGCTTTTGTCTTCCTGACAGCATCCTCCATGTGGACGTAGGAACTCTTAAAATTAACAGAAAGTGTATGCGGAGGATGTGGGAAGTTTAGAAAGAGTGCTCCAAATGCCAGATCCATCATCTGTATTATTGCTATGTCAGATCCGGTGTGTTTGAAGAGCCAGCGATGAGGGTATGAATTTGATGGCATTTCTGTACAACGAACACATCTCATGATGTACGATTCCGAGGTGATGTTGAAAATGTGATGAGCTGTCCATTTAAGACAGAAGGAATGTCCTGAGTAAGGAGTGAAATGCGATCCAGGACTGTGACGAGCCCATGCAGGGGAGGGAGGGAAGCAAGCATCGATTTACTACATTTTAATGAATAGCAGCATGAAGTTAAAAATAAAAACAGCAAGCAGAAGAGTGAGGCTTTAATGAAGAGACAGAGAATGTGTCAGCTTGGGAAGCTCCAAGGCCAGGCTAGCTCTAGGTGACAGGGCTGCCTTTCTTGGCTTCTCTACAAATAAAGGTCCACTCTGGCCAGGCAGAATGGCTGAGTTGGAGCCTGGGCTTCTGTGACAAAGATATCTGTCCAAGAAATCCTAAAAAGCTAGGAAAAGAGACTGATGTCAGATATAAATGCAAAGCATTTTGCTTTTGCAATTTTCTTTCGAAGTTTTACAATCAGAGAATTCCTGCACGATTTGAATGCTATCCCCAAAAGTGTGGCACATGAGCATAACTGCCTGCAAAGCCATAATAAATTTGGATATTTAGCATCTGTTTCCCAGCAGAGTGCACAGCTCAGCTTGGGGATTGGCAGCGGCATATCAGGACAGAGAGGGAAAGCCTCAGTTCATGTTCTAATATCCCTCCGGCAGCAGACAGAAAGCGGAAACATACTATGTATTTTTGGGCAACCACGTATTGTGACTATCTCCTTGGCTCTCTTTTTTTTCATCAACACCTTAAGATCTTGTGAAAGTGTAAGTGTGAGAAAAATCTCATATTGCCATCATCTCTAGGGTCAGTCAACAGCTTTCAGTGTTAGCTGCCCAGACAAATGCCTAAGAAGAGCTGAGGGAGGCGGTGGCCGTTGAGGAAATTGTAACATCTCAGTGAAACAGATAAACACACCTCAGAGGTAATACTTTATGTGTCACTATCGTTCCTGGGCAGGTCTTTCCAACTCGACGTGATGCCCTGTAACTGGGCCCTCACAGTACCACTGTTACCAGTGTGAAAGGTTAGTGGGAATGACTTAATAATCATTTGCGGTTACTGATATACCCGAGCAGGTCCTCTGTGTCCCCAGGCTTTTCTGAACGCCATGAGCCAAAACAACAGGACACCGAAGACAGCGCTTAGCAATCACTTCACTAGGAATACCACCACACTCCAAACCATGTCTTAATTCTCACAAAACCATCACGTGCACAAACACACTCCTCTTCCTCACCTACTCCAAAAACTCCTATACTGGCATCTCTTGCATTTTCCCCTCCAGCTTTGTTTACATCCTCTGAGATTTGCATTCCTTCTTTAGCCCATGCAAAGGAAGAGATCTTCCTGGCATCCCTGCGTGCATTACCATGGTTACCTAGTTCATCTGCAGCAAGGTGGGTTGGTCCATGGCCTGACACCGCAGCTCCAGGTGCATACTCCTCCCCTGTCCACTGCTTTTCAACCTCTCTCGCTGCAGCTGCTTTTTCAGAAAATCTGAATGCAAGCAACAGTGGAGCACCCAACACAAACTCTCCCAAAGTCTTCAACACATTTTTTTCCCTATACAGTTTGTCTTTAAGTGTGTTTTTTGGAAGGCCAAGTCCTTCGTTTGCAAGCAATTTTTCCAGCAAGCCTTCATCAACAGCACACCTGCAGATTTCACCTGCTGCATTTCATTTGAGGACGCAGTATTACACTTGGAAATCTAGCCTCAAAAGCATGCTTAGGAGAACACCTGTAACTACACAACCACCCGGGTCTGTCAGGGAAGAACAAAGTTTTGAGACACGAGAATAAGGATCATGAACTCTTAAATGAGGGTCTCGGGGGGTGGGAAGCAAACTGCTTGCTCCCACAAAAGCACGTTACATTTCCTTGGTATCACAAATTTTACAGTACAAGTTGAATAAACTGTCGTCTACTGAGATATTAGCAAGCCAGGCATCAAATCTAAATAAGCTCTCAGTATCAAATGAGGTATAAACAACAAAATATTGATAAAATATAATGAAGAGAGAATTCAGTCCAGGCAGAAGGCATACGTATCTCCACAACTGGCTTAAATTTTCAGCGAAACAAAACTTATCAACTTTGGTTTTTTAAGCAACATCACTCTCACAGGTTTTTTTCCAGGCAATGTTTATACCAAAATAGAAATGCAGACTATTACAAAGAATGCCTGCTCACATAGTTCATTTGGTCCCGTAATTTATGTTTCTCATATTCACACCAAATTTGACCTATTTAAATAAATTTAAAGCAATGACATAATCTCTGGAAATGGTACACTGAATATGTGTACCACACAACGTCAAGGCAAACACAGATGTATCTTATGGTGACTCTGAAAACACAAATACAATGAATCTCTGCAAGGAAAGCAAAAGCTGGCAAAATTCGAAATGGCTTTGTAGTCATATTGTTATGTAAAATGAAGTTGTGTGAAGTTCTCCAGACTTGATTTAACATGGCTGAAACAGAGTGGGTAATTTGTTTGCATCTGAACGGCAAAAAAGATCAGTCAAATGGAAAATCAACACAAAAATGACCGACTCGTACACGTACCTTTTCCATTTATAGTTAACGCTGATGCAATTGTGGCTGTTACTGGCACTGGCAATTGTGGCACTAATGGATGTATCCTTGGTCGGCTCCCCATCCTAGCACGCTCTGCACCAGGTCCTAATAAAGCTCCCACTGGTTTTTCTGCTGCTACTTCTGGTGCTACAGAGTCTTCTTGATCCTGCTCTATATGGTCCATTTTATCCGGGCTTTCATTCTGGAAGCCATCAACTGTTGTCTGGTTCTTAATTGGACTTTTGGGCACTAGGATTTTAATGCCTGATTTTGCAAGGTCCATGTTTTTCCTTCCAGAAAGAGATGGTGAGTTGTTTTTTCGGAACTTCTGGGTGGCAGAAAAGAGTTGATTATTTTTTGACTCATGGTCTTTACCCATAACTAAAGATTTAGTGGATGTCTTTGAAAAAGAACTATTGGTAGATCTAGAAATTTGTTTTCTAGCATTATTTGGAGAGGTCCTGTTTGTCCTGGTCAATGTGCTTTCTTTCTGCTTTTCATTGTGGCGTCTGTTAAATTCATGTATATATTCCTCACAATTAACAAGGTGCTGTTCTGGCTCCCAAGTATCATCTTCACTGTCATATCCTTTCCATCGCACCAAATACTCTGTTTTTCCCTTCTTGTTTTTCCTCTTGTCAACAATTCTCTCTACCTGTTAAAAGGAAAATTAAACATTAGACATGGGCAGATACACAACTCAGGTGAGCGACTTGCATGCAAATAATTTCAGGGTAGATAGATTTTAAAACACTCTTGTAGTTCTTCTGTGTTGTAGCTCTATACCTTACAGTCTTTCACTGCTGACTGGAAATCCCTCTCTTTAAACTTCAGATTGTTAATTCCATCTCGTAAAAGATGTCCTAAAATACAGGAATTGTTCTTCAGTAAGTTTTTTGCATGCACAAGAATCTAAGTATGACACATTACAGTCGACAATCAGCACTGGGCCCAGCGAAGTCTGGACACCAGCTTCAACGTGGATAGGATTTCTATCTCTGATTAGATAGGTCCTGTTTAAATATGTGATACAGAGTGTTTACCTTACAAAACTTCCCAATTTGATACTGTTTGAATAATTTGCTTACTTAGCATAAAGCATACGGGGGAGCCACGTACTTTCAGTGAGCCATCCTCTAGTTACCAGGGAGAATACGGGACAGCTCAGAAACTGGGGCAAATACAGAAGACTTTTTTTTAGAGGCTGCTGTTCTTGTGAAAACAGAGAACTTGTTTTGGCCAGAGTCTTTGATACACATACTTGAACAAATTACCATGCCTCACTTCTCTGCAAATAAAGATGGTATTTATGTCACAAGCATTAAGCATGCACATGCTCCAACTGCGCGCGGGACCCGGAGGCTAGAGGAATTCTGGCACCAGGAAAAAGCAGACAGGGCAGACAGCAGCAGCTGCAGGGACAGCGGCTCATGCCTCACACCAAACCTCCTGCCAGTCATCCTAGTCCTGCAGAAAGGGAATTCTTTTACAGAAAGAGAGATGCAAGTGCAAGGCTAGTCTCGGGATTTCCCCTTTTTATTTAATTTTTCCTACTCAGTCTGATCCTTCTGGTAAATCCTCCAGCCCACTACATTCCAGTTATGGGACCAATACAGCTTGCTTCCCCATCTCTAGCTTCCTTTTGGTTATTAAAAAACCAAAAAAGGCAGGAGGGGGGAAGGATGGCACTATTATTTATTAATTTAACTTCTGGCCCCTCAGGAGCAAAGACCACGCACGCAAGCTAAGATCACACATACGTAGGAGCACCTCTGAAGACCAGTAACCTTTACTGGAGTGGCATTAACCGAATGGAACATCTACAGAACAGTTTGGAAGGAAAATATGGATATGTATGGTATCCATATATATGGTATACATCTACGGTATACGATTCATTACTGCATCCTATGACTTGACAACAGATTCTCTTAAGAGTGCACCACAGTTTGTTATGTGGCATGTTATCAGATTCTCACTGGAAGATCTCCACTACTAGCAAGGTATTTTTATTTTATAGCAGGAAATCTTTGTAACAAACAGCATTGATTACTGGGCACAAAGTTCTACTAATGTCTTTTAATACTAAAAGGCCACCCTTTAAAGAAATGCCCTTTTCAAGTAGGAAACCATCCCTCATCCAAAAAAACAGGTACCTTGCAGAGGTATCAGATGAACTCTAGAACAGCAGACGCAAAAATCCACTCCCAACCTGATGAATTATAGAGCAAACAGAAATGCATAAAGAAAACTGTTATATTTAACTGTACTGCCCACCTGCAACAAAGCCGACTTTAACATTGCTCTTTTTGATTAAAAGAAGACTTTTTTCCTGACCCTTTAATTCTTCTTGAAGACATTTCTATTTTATTTACAACACAAAAATGATAGCAATTAACCTGTGATCCACAATTTATCATGTGGCTTCAGAGCTTTAGTGAGGGACTTTGGGGACTGCCTCCGCTTGATTAGTCCAACTCCCCTAGGACCACTTGAAAAACCGCTCAGGAATATTCTGCTTCAATGCTTTTGCTGGTGATAATAGCTATGTACGTGTTTCTCATCCAGATTTGGGAAGAGGAAACTGAAATGCTTCCAACAATGTACAGAGGGTTTAGGTATAGAACGGGAATATTATTCATCCTGAACTAGCAGCATATTTAAACTCGATTTCATGGCAAAACAGAGACCTCAAACTTGTACTTCTCCTCTTTTCCTACTGAAAAAGAAAGCTTGCCCAGGTCATCCGTTTCTACTTTGATAGACAGCAATGACATGAAATATAATGCAAGACATCTCAAATTCTTATGTTAGAAGATACTAACAACTTACATCCAAGTATTAAAATGAAAAAAGAACGTGACGGGGTGGGGGAAAAAAGTCTACGTTCCTGCTTCCCAACGCATCAGCTACAGTGCCACATGATGATACAGCCAACCTGTCGGAACAGCCAGGTCACATCCACACGGGCAGGATTGCTTCCCTCCCGTTATCGTTACCCTGGAGTTGAGCAGGCGCTTTTCTGACCTTATGCCAAGTTAGTTCAGAGAGTTCAAAACTGGCAGAGTGCCCCTAGACACCAGGGTAAGGGCAAGACCACGTCTTTAGCCACAACCATGCCAGAAAAGCTGGTGACAACTAGTTCATGCCGACTACCACTTCTACAGCGTCCAATGCCTTCTGCCACAGGGTAATACTCAATTTCAGTAATTAAAAGGTTCTGTAGTGCCAGGATTTGCTGCTAATGTTTAGTTTTGAAGTGTTGTGGAACAATTAAAAGAAAAAAGAAAATGATATAAAAAGGAAAGATAAAACAAATGTGAGGGAAAGTTATCAGGCAAACCATCTGGGTGGCAAAAGGTAACATCTCCCAGTTTTTTTAGCATGCTAAGTTATCATTTTCCCTACACAAGGTACTGATCAATGACATTCAAAAAAATTCTGCCAGCAGAAAAACTGACAGAAAAACAACGCACACTCAGAGGTATGATCCAACAGTGGAGTGCCCAAATTCTAATCCCCCACACCATATTTATACCTGAGACTTTCCATCTGTAAAATGGTAGATTTCCCTTCCTTCCATGAATGTGTTATTGTTTTCTTTCTCTCCCTGCAGAGCAGATGCTTTGATTTTAATTGCTTTTATTAGCAAAGCATCCTGCACTTACACGTGTTCAAAAAAAGGACAAGAACAAGCTAAGGTTGCAGCCCAAGGTGCTGCTTGGCAGGTGGAAACGGCAACGCTGCAACTGCTCCTGCCCGCCCTGTGCTCCAGACAGCAGCTCCTCCCCATCTGTCAGCACAGCTGCTTCTGTAATCGTTCCCTAACGTAGTTCTGTCAAAGTGACCTGGTTCAGATATTAAGAATACCTGATCTAATGTAGGCATCCCGAAATAACTGCTTTGGAGAGCAGCCACGTGTGCAGTATTTTCTGACACATCTAAGAGGACTGCAACTTTCAGCAGGGGACAACAAACACCTACGGGCAGGACAGGTACAGTAACCTCTTCGTTCTGCTGTGGTCGCAAAAAGGACACGCAATCTTAATCTGCAATGGAAGATCTTTAGTTCAGGTCAATAAAAGTAACTCGAAATTCAAAAGGATGTTCTCAGTCTAAAGCATTGTAATTTGGGCACATTTGTAAACTCTGTATAAGGCATACTCTGTCTGTGTACGTGTATACATATACACATTATATATATATATATAAAGATCATAATTTAATTTAACAGAAGATTAGAAGAGCTTAAACTGAAGGTACAGCTACAAATAAACCCATAAGGAGGCATATAAATATTCAATGAGCGCTGCCTTGTTCATCATAAATCCATTTTCCATTCCCATCATGTTCCTCTCTGTCCTCACATTCATGTCAGGCTAAATTAATTTAAAGTTAACAGAACACAATATTTGACTTCATACTCTGCTGTCTGTAAAATACAGGAGAAGGCCCTGTCCTGTTAACTGAAGGCTGTGTTTACGTTAGGCTTTCGGTTCAGAGCAATAGCACAATTTAGGAGCAGACCCTTCTCCTCGTCACACTGTCGCCTCTTACTGTGCAATGGTTTTGTTCACAGACCAGTCTCTGCAGACGTGATGTGGACTCTATGGAGAAATACAAACGGGAAATGAAATGCGCCAACGCAATGGTGTTCTCTGTCACGCTTCAGCCCCTAAGGGGGGGCACGCAGGTCCAAGCAAGTAACAGCTCTGAACAGTTTCAACGCACGTTGTGGCGTGGATATTTGATCCTTAGAGGGTCCACTAAATCTAGTCCAAAATAAAAGTGCTGCACAGCAGAATATGTAGAGGTGGGAGTCATGGCACCAGCTGCTTCACTTTACTGATTTTCTCCAGCTGAGCCAAATTGCTACTGTAGACATTCCCCAATTCAGACTGAAGCTGGAATAAATGCAGGTCTTGCACACGTATGTACTGCGTGTGACCAGTTACCCTTGGTTAAACTGGAAACTGTTCCATGTACAAATGGGACCTAAATGATCATCCATAAGTAATCAGCAATGTTTATGAATGATTATATCCTCTATGTATTAAAATCCTGCAGAAGTCAATGATAAATAGTACTCAAATACTTCTTAGTGCAAATAAAATAAATGCATTCTACTCTACATTGAAAAATGCAAGTAATATACAGCAGCATACAACACATGAAAACAGTTAAGTGCCAAGTTTTGCTTTAAGTAAAAGGAGAAAATAGTTTTGGGAAGACAAGTTATTCAAAGACAAATTTGATGAGGATGTCAAAATACACCTGAAGGTCTGCAAAATGTGCACTAAAATCTTCAGCATACACATTTTATTAGAAAATATATACTTTCCAATAGTACGTCTTTACGCCAGTTCAAAGCATTGCTCACTGCAGTTAGCACCAGCAGGTAAATTCTGAAAACAGCTTAACCCACACATGTTCAGAATGCCAAAACCACTGTATCGTATGGTTTAAGTTCCAATAACGTCATTAAAAAATTTACACTAGGGTACCGTATAAATGCTAGAGCTCATCTTCACTGCAGCTCCATGTTACTCCATTCATGTTAGCCTGGGAGCAAATGTAAGCCTGCCACCACATGCTCCTGGAGCTGACTGATCTGATTAGCAGGACAGAGTGATTGGATTAACGGTGGATGAACTGTTGTAAACTGAGCCACTGCATCCTTATGGTGCGACTGGCCAGAGTGTCTATACGGCACAGGACTCTGGCTATGGTGACGACTGTATTACATACGTACTGCTCTGGAAGCCAGAGCTGCACAAAATAAGAACAGGTCAGGTGTGGGCAGATTATTGCCTTTCTGTCCAATTAGCTACAGCAGATGACACAGCTTTTCTGTTACGTTTGTGACAGCATGGGGATGAAGGACGATACCTGATCTGGACCAACGCCTGCCAGTACAGGGCTCACCCACTCGACCATTTTCTGGCAGTTGGGACTGGCCAGATGAGTCCACATGGGATCATCGCTTTACAACCTGCAGCCCCTCCCTGCCTCCTTTCGAGGAAGCAGTGCGTGCAGTGAAGCTGGAACACCTTCACGTGTATGAACAGGAATCACGCCCACGGCCAATACAC
>Ga0181612_132787_pt1 | contig 18065 bp, 11 predicted proteins | sample HoacroProtozoa21_FD_119630 | JGI IMG/M metagenome (GOLD analysis project Ga0181612, IMG submission 119630) | Hoatzin crop microbial communities from Cojedes, Venezuel. Combined Assembly of Gp0051906, Gp0051904, Gp0051908
AAAAAAATTAAAAAAGAAAAAAAAACCTCAGAGAGGAAAATAAAACCCGAGGAAAACAATTGCTCACCACCAACAAACTGATGCCCAGCCAGTTCCCCAGTATAGGCAGCTCCCCGCCAGCCCGCACCCCCCCAGTTTTATTGCTGAGCACGATGTCACATGGTATGGAATATCCCTTGGGGCAGGTGGGGTCAGCTGTCCCGCCTGTGTCCCCTCCCATCTTCTTCTGCACCCCCAGCCCACTAGCTGGTGGGGCAGCGTGAGGAGCAGAGAAGGCCTTGACTCTGTGTGAGAAATCCTCAGCGATAACAAAAACATCTCTGTGTTAGCAACACCGTTTTCAGCACAAACCCAAAACATGGCACCGCATCAGCTACTGTCTAAGAAATTTAACCATAACCCAGCCAAACATTCTCCTGCATGTAAATGGAAGACTTGAGACCCCTGGTAACGTACAGCCCTGAGGATGCTTTAAATTTCATCACTAGCAGCCTGTGTTGTGACAGCGCACAGCGTGACATGCGCTTGTGTCACAGGGGCTGGTCTCAAACCACAGCGGTTCATCCGCTTGGCCTTGGGCCCACACTAGTGCCATTGCTCAGCAAGAGGAGATCCGGATCTGCAAAACCTGGCCCCCACTGCCATTCAAGCAGTTACCAACGCCTCCCACTCCTCAAGCCTGAAAAGGGTTGGAAACCTTGAAGAACCTTGAAAAGCAATGTCTTTGCTTACGGAACGTGCATGATGTTTCCTTCCATACAGGTGACTCTGAGGAGGGTCAGTAAGGAATTAGCAGTAACGCAGCCAAAAGGCTCCTCTGGTGTAGGTGGAGTTCCCCCAACAGAAAATGTGGCCGAAGCCGCTTGCTGCGCAATCCCGAGGGGCACTTCTGGGACAACGGTGAGATTCCCACCTCCCCTGCTTCCATTCTTGCCACCAGTCTGCAGCACATTTGCGCACAGAGGCACAATAAACTCACCGCTGCCAGAGCTGTTGCAGATCTCCTGTTCCCTCGTTTTTATCAGGGATTACCGCAGCCTATTGCAACTCACCCGCTCCCGTTTCCATTAGAAACAGCCGTGTGTTTTTCTCCAGGTTTTATAAAACCACCACTGTAGCTCCCATGGGAAGTCAGCCTGGTCCGACGGAGGGACAAGCTCGGGACACGGGGAGGGGCTGAGCTGGGGCTCACAAATTGTGGATTATAACCTTCTCCTGACACACCTGCATGTCACCCTCATTTTTTCTACTTGCAAAATGGTAAAAACAAGGGAGCCCTTTTTTTTTTGCAGCCTAGTGAGATCCCCAGGAAAACAAATAGCTGTGGAGGCAGGGTCTGAAGCTCTTCCAGTGAGACCGAAACATTTTGTGGAGAACCATGCTTGTGGGCTCTCCTTTAAGCAGCAGATGTGTAACCAGCGCGTGGGCAGTGCGTGCCACCTTCCCGGGCTCAGCAGACCCTGCCAAGCTGCCTCCCCTGCCTGCCACATATATAAATGTGCCATTGGAAAAGTTATGAGCTTTTTATTGTCACTTGTGGAGTGAGATATTGAACCATCGAAGTGCTTATTCATTTCTGGTTATCTGATTGTCGTAATGTTTCTAAACTGCCAGTTGAAGGTGAGAGATAAACTCCAGCCAGCCTCAGACTGAAAGGCGCCTTTGACGTAGCTAGGGTTTTTTCATCAGGGGATGATATATTATTTATTGACCCACACAGGGTCACCTGGAAATACTTCATGCAGGGAATTGAAAAGGAAGGGTAAATACTGATATCAAAGGCCTGCAGGACCTCGTTTTGCCAGCGGGACAGTTTTTCTCTGCTTGTGTGGCCACAGTGGACCTGGCCCTGTGGCTGGGGACTCTGGTTCTCAGGAGGAAAAGAAACTCCTCTGCTCTCTGTCATTCCAAGAGCAACAGATGCAGCATGCAGCAGAGCAGGCAGATAAATTATTTATTTCTCATAGAATTCCCTTTCCCTGTTTCCATACCTTGCTCTTTCACACCAGCTTGGAGGTGGTAAGCAGAGATGTAGGGACCAAAGTGCTGTTCACAGTTCCTGGAAGGAGGGAACGGCAGGGATCTCCCTGGGGATGGTGGGGAGACCCGGCCTCGCTGCCGAGGGAGATCAGGCAGGGAGGGAGGGAGCCTCCCTGGCCTCTAGATTTCCCAGGCTTGCTCCCTGAAAACTAACACAGACGCATCCCCGTGAAACAGCATTCACATCGTAAAACAAAAAAAAAAGGCTTTTCTAAGGCCTGGGGGAGTTATGTGTGTGCAGGGCGTTCAGAAATAACAATTATCTGAACAAATCTTTAGTGTTAGCCTTTCAGAGTACAGTTTCAATGGAAGACAGGAGAGCCATCCATCTGCTAAAGGGAATATTTACCTCTTCCATTCTGCACCTCGCTTCATTGTTGCCATGGCCACATGTTGTTATAATTATCTTTTATTAGAGAGAATCTCTTTTAAAGACTTCTCTACCCAATGAATTCTGCCAGCTTTCTCGTTCATGAATGTCTATCTACCTATTTAGCCTGTCTGATGATGGCATTTTTAAGGCCCCAGGGTATTTGGTTTCCAAGCACTGATAGAATTAACAGAGAAGTTCCCAGCATGATCATGAGTTCCTAAAGTCAAAGACAAGTTGAAAGTAGTGGGGTTGGATTTTTTTTTTTTTGCCATGTCAATAAATAAAATGCCCCTTTCTGAAAAGCAAAATGTATGAAGATTTTGGCTTTTTATCAATCAGAGATCAAATAGAATAGGCTGAAGGAGATAAATCAGTGTAACTCGTCTGCTGAGATGCCTTCTGACAGAATTTTGCCTAGCGTATTTCTCAAAGGCCTCGAATTGGGCTTCTGTGGTCTACATATGGATTCTACAATTTCCCTTGAGTCGTCAGTACCCCAGGAAAAAATGTCTTAATTTCAAAAGCAAAATGCTCTGCAGCAAAGCCTTGCTGCACACCAGGCTGGGTGTGAGCAGCGAGGGCAGCACCTTCTTCACAGGAGCTGTTGGAGTATGTGACATCTCCATCCCTATCCCTTGTGCCTGGCTGTCCTTCCAAAACCAGGTTCTAGGGGAATGAAGGTGATGTGCACCCAGATCCCATCACAAATCACAGCCAGGGCATGGCAGCTACATCTAGAGCCTGGGAAGTGTTCCTGTGTCCCACGATTTTTACAGAAGCCGGGATGCTTTTGTCCTGCTGTTGATAGTGATAGAGAATATGGTCACTATACCTTGTGTAATGACCTGACACTTGCCTGAAGACTCTTGCCATATCACTCTCAGTTGTCTTCCTCAAGACTGTCAAGCCTTGCGTATCATTCTGCACAAATTTAATCTTTCTGATTTCAGGGCATTTCTGCAGTCAGTCCAGCTCATATGACATCCTAGTCCCATCTTCCCAAGCACTTCTGTTGGTTTGCTAACATGGGCCAATTTCAGAAGGGCGCCCTTCCAGGGATGGGGCATCCACAACTTCTCTGGGCAACCTGTTCCAGTGCCTCACCACCCTCATCTTAAAGAATTTCCTCCTTATAGCTAATCTAAATCTATCTTCTTTGATTTTAAAACCATTACCCCTTGCCCTATCAATGACTACACTGAATGACAACTAATCAGAGCAGACCCATATTAGGCTTCTCATCCTCCAAGATGGGAAGTCAACTGTTGGTAACTACTTATTAGCCTTATTTGGTTTGAGTGCACAGAGCGGTTGAGCTGGCAGTGTCTCCTCAACGTTGAGTGTAAAACATTGGCTGAGATCAGTCTGACCTGGCAGCGGGACAGAGCTTTCAAAGAAAATTGTGTCTGTATAAATGTCATGAAAGTGGATAGCCAGACGGAGACAAGCACCCTTTTCAGTAACTTTGCTGAGCAAACAGCTGTAGCTGCAGTCTCGGCTTGTCAGGTGCCAAGGAACCCGCACAAGTGAGACTCTTACGAACCCTCCAGCCGAAAGCAGAGCTGGAGTCAGGCACCGTTGTTGTTGAGGCTGGAGTCAGTCGCAAGGCAGGTCTGCAGGCAGGCAGGCTTCGGGAGGCCCGGGGCTGAGTGCGGCTCCTGCAGCAGCTCCAAATCCACCTTACCACCGCTTTGCCTCCTTTGCTGGGGAGGGTCAAAAGCAGCACGCTGGTCAAAAGGAATGGAAAGCAGCGAGACTCGCCCTGCAGCGAGGCAATGATGCTGATGACTCTGCTGGCCAGCACGCGTGGGCTGCTGGGTGGCCGGTACTGCAAACAATAGCTGAATCCTAAATGCAGCAAACCCAGCTCCGTAGCTGTGTCTCTGCTCCCAAAGTGCCTGTGTGATGCCCAAGTGATTGAGTAAGAACTGCTTTGCAGCCCAGGCTGTGTCCCGTGCCACCAAGGAAGGCTAACGGGCTGTTCTAGCCCTTCAGACACAAGGTCTGGGCTCTGTGCAGGTCAGCACGTCCTTGCCCACCACAGTCCCACCAACATATTCAGCATTCATGTCGAGACACCGTGTCACGCCGGCAGGACCAGCTGCAGTTGAGGCCTCCCCAACCTGCATTACCATGGCAGTTTGTGCTCCAGCCTCATCCTCCTTGGTCACCCAGCACACAGCAGGTCTCACCTCCTTCTTCTCATGTCTCTCATCCCTCCTGCCCTGTTCTCCATGATGTAGTAAGCCTTCGCGGTCTCAGCTGGACTCTCCACAGCAGCTGTTGTCCCGCAAGCCCCCTTTTTAGGGGAAGCATCCATCCTTGCTTTTGTTGGACTGCTTTGCCACGGTGTGCTTGGCAGCTGTGCAGGGGCTGCTTGGGCACGGCAGTGATTATATCCGATCACTTGTGTTCAACAGTGGGATTGCGGAGCCAACACCAGAGGCCAGACTCAAGTGGTTTTAATGATTGGGAGCTTTGTGCTCAGAGGTTGCTGTGAGGTCAAAATAATAATGGGGTTGCTGACATTTTTCTGGTGTTGCGAAGAGTATTAGCTTTCAGGGGAAATGGGAAAGAAAGAAAACAGCACTCAGCTCTGCGCTGCTGAGTTAATTGGGCAGAACCAGAGTGGCTTTGTCTTGCCCAGTACCAGTCACTGATCGGCTGCTCCTAAAATTTGCCTGCCTCTGGGTGCCACCTCTGCGATGTCTGTTGTTGTGCATAGCTGTTTTGAAACACAACGTGGAGGAGAAAAACAGGTGATGGAGAGGCAAAGGTGAAATTGCATAGTCAGAAACTCACCCTTCCTTTTCCTGGGGTGAGGAGATATGAGGGGAGGTTGTGGGGGCTTTGTTCCTCCTCCCCATCCTCAGCATCCCCAGTGCAAGGAGCAGTGCCAGACCCTCGAAAGGGGAGCAGCTGCAAGAGTGCAACTTGGTCCCATGTTCAACCGTGTGATTATCTGCAATTAGCTGTGTGTAAATCCAGCAGCTGGAGTATGATGGGAGTTACCTTACCCAGTTCCTGACCAGTTCTCAAACTATTTAGCAGAGCATCGCTTGTCGCTAAAACGGGATGGCACAAGGATGATGGTGAGAACGTAGGAGTGGCCACACCAAGCCTGCCGCAGCCAGCCCAGCAGCCTGTCCCCAGCAGGTGGCTGAAGAGAAAAGGAAGCCATTTAGTCTTGTTAAGGTTGTGTTAATGCCCATATCCAGTGGAGAAAACCAACAAAAGTGGCTCAAGGAAAAGTAGAAGGACCAAGCAAGCATACTGAGATGTTTCAAAAAAATCTGTTCCATCATGCAGCAATCTATGTCTCAGGGATCTCTGGGGCCTTTGCACCTAAGACACCTCAGTGGATTTCACCTCCATGAGGATGTCCAAAACACATGGGAACCTGTGCACATTTGCCTTACATCCATAATGTCCTCTCACAGGGAGCTCCACGGATTTAAACACTGTGCAACTGTATACATCACAGACTGCACAAAAACAAATCTCTTTTTGTTTTTCTTGAACTTGCTGCCTGCTGGTTTTGTTTGAGTCACCTTAGCTTTTATATTAAAAAAGCTGACAGCTGGTTCCTTCTTCATTTTCTCCATGTCATTTGCAATTTATAACCTGCTAGCATATCCTCCTCTCTGGTTTTTGGGCTGAGGAGTTCTCTCTACCTGTTTTTGCCATGCACAAAAGCCTTTCTGCACCTTTGTCAGCTTTCTCCGTATCTTGCTAGCCATAAAGCAATATCCCCTGTCACCTGTCTATAGTGCTGTGTAAATGTTAAGTAAGGCCAGTGTGTATCATTCATTAAGCCCAAGGGAAATCTCTGGAGGCGTACGAACCCCACAACACCGAGGTGCACACAGAGCAGGTCCCTGTGCATGGGAGAGTGGTTTCAGAGCAGACGGGCCATAGTGCAGACCAGAGTGGAAGGAAGGGATAGCTGCAGGACCAGAGAGCAAGCGAATTCTCATCCCTTACAGGGACAGAGCATCCTGCCACAGCCTAAAATAACCAATAAGGAACATGAAATTCTCTGTGCTGAACACTGGAGAACGCCTGCTGAATACTTGTAGGGAGACATTTTAAACACGGGAGGGGTTAGACACATCCTTAAAGCGACAAATCACATTTCTCCCCTGAACCAGGTGCTGGACATGAACTTGAATCAAAGGGCTAAGCCCCTCTGCAGACTCCAGGTGTGTGCAACCAAATGCAAAGAGCCTGTGCTGGCAGTTACAGGCGAGTGCAGCATTTAAGCGCCTGCCTTAAATTCCCAGAAAGACCTGGTTCATACACGGAAAAGTCTCCAGTGTGTGAAGTGGAGCCTGGTCTCACTGTTCTTATGGTGTGTCAGGCTGGATCCTAACATGGGGTCCTGCCAGATTCTTGGCATGGTCCTTGGAGAAATGACTCTCCTTTAATGGCTGTCATTGAAACATGTAATTATAAAAGCTGACACTCTTTTATACTCAAATCATAGCCCTTTTTTACCTGCTGAGCCAGAAGAGGCATCAGCTGTTCAGGGTGGCTTTGCAGGCATCGTGTGCTGGTGACACCATCATTAATGAACGGCAGACTGAGCCATCACAGCGCCTTCCTCTAATGCCGTCCCCGGTTTTGCTGCCCAGCTCTGTGGCTAGCGCCCGCCTCGAGGATGGCAGAGATGCGAGTCCCATCCCTGCCTGAACACATTTCAGGCCACGTGTCCGTCTTGCCGGGAGAGGTCTGTATTGCCTACTGTGCAGACAGTCGGTGTACATAAGAAAGAAAAATAGTGCAAAAACCAGTTCTAGGTCATCTAAGCATTTGACAAGGACAAGGACTTTATTAAATAAGGAAGATGTTTTTCTGCCCTGCTGCAGATGTCTCTGCTCTGGGTAGAACCCAGCTGTACGCTGGGTGGGACTGCTTCTTGTGGTGTGCTGCAGGAGGAACCCCAAGGGCCCTGGCTGGGAGGTGGACCCCCATCTGGCCAGGTGAGCCCAGCAGACTGACTTTAAGGAGTGCAGAGGAAAAGGTCACCATTGCAGGTGCCTGGTAGGAATCAGACAGGCCAGGGACGCTGTTTCTGGTCCTCGGCTGCCAACCTCGCTGCCTTCTGGCAGCTTGGTGTGCTGTTATTTCCTCCTTGGCTGCTTCCCTTACCATGACACAGAGATTAGCAAAACTGAAAACTGTATGGTTTTGTCTTTATGCGATGAACGTTGAGGCTTAATGACAAAAGTGTAAGCACTGTTGCCTTGAAAATGTGTTGCTAAGAAGCAAATGAAGAGGCTGAAAAATGCAAAATACAGGCAGCAAGGGAAAACACAAGTACAGCTATGGAAGGAAGGAAGAAGCTGTGCTAATAGCTCCCTATAATCAGATACTACAAGGTTTAAAACCTTGCTTTCAGGAATATCCCAAAGCCATTTTTATTTGAGGGCTTAACAGCCGGGTGCTATCATTAATAAATATTTTAATCACAAAGTAGAAATCAGCAAGTAAATGAAAGGAACAATCCAATAACGCCTTCAGCTTCTTCTCAGGGATCTTCCTGGAAGGCTAGGGGAGAGATGTGGGATGGGTGAACACGGGATGGAGCCTGTCTGAGGCGACATTCCATTTTTTTCTGCGTGTTATTTTTGGGTAATACTTGTGTGGTCAGTGAATAGTGTTTGAAACATCTGCCTCAGCGAAGAGTGGAGTCCAGAACATTTTAACCTTTCATAACAAGTACCCCGAAGGTGCTCTCTCTGAGGTGCACACAATGACCTCTACAAAAGGTATGAGCATTTATAGTGCTCTACGTACTTACTGTGTCATGCAAACACCAGCTAATTAACCTAAGTAATATCCTAAAGCAAATTAAAATATTTGTCTTCCCAGAGATAAACCAGTAAGCAGAGTTTTTAAAAAAAAACCCCAGTTCCCCAGTAGAATGCTTATTTAAAAGGGGAAACATACGGTGTTTAATTTGTTTCTCCAGAGTAAAGACATTTCCTGGTATTTCTGCTGTGGATGAGTACAGAACAAATGGATGGGCTGCATTACATTAATTTGGAAGGTTTGTTTTTCCCTCCAGTGTTAACACCAACATCAGCCCATTGTTTTTGGAAGCATTGTTTTTTCAACTGGTGTAAGCACTTGGAGAGCCGCAGTCCTAATTCCAGTGATTGCTCCTTCAGCTGTTGTCTTCCCTTTTTATATGCATACAAAAGAAGACTTAACAATACACACAGAAAAATTCTGATGCTGAGCTTGGGTTCAGCTGCCTTTCTGTTTCCCCCCACCCACTTTGCCTAAGCTAAACGCGGTGTTCTTTTCATGGGGCTGAATTCATCCAACTTAGTGATCACTGTCTATGAGCTGGGCATTTATTTCGTTGCAGTCTTCCAGTCTCTCATGGGCACATAATCAAGAGCATGAGCCAGAGCTGGCCGTGTTGACGGGAGGCCACAGCTCCCACTGCCTCTGCAAACCCACACCTGGGCTTTGGCAGAGCCTTACTTCGCTGAATGAAGGCTTTGAGGATGTAGTCATATAAACTAATGTAAATACTATATAACAACTAATCTTGATTGTAGAGGAGGAAGTAATGCAGTTTTATGAGCGGGAAGGTCAACTAATGTTATCCACTTTTACTCAGGAGTTTTGTGGTCTCCATTTACATTTTATCCATTTGGTTTTCTGTTGACACTGCCTTGGGATAGAGGAAACTCGTGCAAAGATCAGATTGCCAGTCAAGATCCTGACAAAGGAAGGAAACGGTCATTGATTACAAGGGACCTGATCGGACATCCCTCATGGAGCTCCCTGCCCCTTTGCTGGCTGTGTTGGGTGCCTCGGGAGTGCAAAGCGGAGCCTCCTGCTTGCCCAGGGCTGGCCGGGGGTGTCTGGTGTAGCCTGCAAGTGATCTTTTCCGACCATGTTTTGGCAATTTCAGCTGCAAGAACCAGCTGAAGCAGTTCTGATCATTCAAAGGAGAACTGGGCTTGAACCGCAGCAGTGTCTCTGCGTGCCTCTTTGCTGACTCCCCAACCAAAGGGAAACCAAGAAGAGTCAGAAGGGGTTTCTGTCTCCACCATGCTCCCATCATCTGCCCCTGGTGTTTCACCTTTTGGAATATTTTTTAATATAATGGAACATGGAGAGAGTGACAATAGGCACTTCTAATGATTCTGATCTCATTATGAGTGCTACTCTTTCGAACAACAGAACACATTTGCATACCAACACAGATCATTATATGAGTATATATACAGGCAGACACACACGGAGTTATATACCAAGAGTAACCAGCCTAGAGCACAGTTGAATTTTTTTTTTAAAATCAACTATTTAACAAATAATCACTTGGTTTTAGGATACACACTGGCACATAACACCACACTCAAAAGTTTACACAGCATCAGTTCAGGGCAAATTTGCAGATTTTACTCTCAGTCAGGGGGTCCAATTGAGAAAACTGTAGTTGTCTCCAGTTTCAGGTTTATGTCCGTGAACCAGAGACTAGAATCTCGTCTTGCATACTTGTCTGTCACAGAGGTTAGAGAAATGCTAACCCAGCCTTATCACTCATGCTTGTTTCTGCTCGTGGTTTTAAACGTAACAGTAGGGAATTCTCTGCCAATGTAGAGGAAATCAGGAACACAGGGCCATGGTATGGGTTGAGTGAATAGTCTACCAGGAGAGAGGCTTTGCCCCTGCAAAGAGTTTTCTGGGCATGGGACAGATAAACATTCCCATTGGCACATGCACATGTGTGTGTGCGCACACACAGAGCCGGCCAAAGCCTCAGGGACTTTCGCCACCACCCTGTTAATCATTATCAAAGCAGAACTGTATTCTTGGAGATCTCTGACCTGTTTTTCAGCCCTGAAGGGTTGATTGCAGCCAGCGCAGCCTTGGCCAGTGTTTGGATTGCATGCTGACAGCCAGCCAGCTGGCCGTGGTTCAGAGCTCAGCGATACGGAGCGCTGTGGGACTGCCTGTTTGTACCTCTCGGCCTCTTGGGAACACGGAGCAACTCCTGCTTCCACCAGCTGAGGGGGAGCGCGCAGCCCGAGGGATGCAGGGCGAGGAGGAAGCAGCTGGGTGAATTTTCCTTGGGTGATAATGAGGTCACGTGGACATTGAGGTTGCAAGAACATGGATTCAGGACTGAAGAACAGTCAGAAGAAATGGGATGGTGCAAGGACAGCCTCTGTCTTCAGTGGACTGCTCCAAACACATGAAATCTCAGCCTCAAATCTTACAAGATTCACGCATATGAAAAAGACTTCTGCTAGCGGTCTTTGTTGAAGTCCATTTATTTTCTTTCTTTGTTTTCAGGACTCTGGAAGTTTTCTGAAGCCTTTAGTGATTTTCTGCAACCTTGAACTTCAGCAAGCAGTTCATTCAGTCTTGAATTCATTCAAGAATTTAAGTACCATCCTTTTTCTCTTCTCCTGAATCATAAATAATTTCAAATAAAGAGGAATCAGAACCATTTTGTCAACCATTTTGATTAGCCAGTATCTTGCTGATCCCTGCATAACCTTTCTCATTGGTGACTCTCAGGGTAGACACCTGCTTCAAACCCCATGAAAGTAAAAAATCTGTAAAGAAGGGGAATTAAGAGTTCAAAGCCGGTAGTCTTGCTGGGTAAGGGGCCTGTGACTAGATAATCTTTAAAGGTCTCTTCCAATCCAAACCATCCTATGGGTCTGTAAGTCTGCAAGAAGTGTGTGACCAAGCAGTCACTCAGGGAAGCTCCTCTTTGGAACACGTTCCCAAGAGGACATAAATAAAGAAAATGGTTCTTTCTTCTCAGAACTGGAAACTTTTCAAAGTCACCTGTACCAATTCTAAGAAAGGGCACCAGCCATGCTATGTAGAGGGCATCTGCATGGGGTGAAAAGGAGGGAGCAGAGATAGCTATCTCCAACACAAGAGTTTGTCTACCCTTCTGAAGAGCGTGTTCGCTCTACTCTGACTAGCAACAAAGCTGTTCAGGCTGAGACGTTTATTCTTTTACCTTTATCTAGAAGGCGTTAGGAAATGGAAGGACGTTTGTTTCCCACCATCACCCCCGCAAAGTTTCAGCCAGTTTTGTCACATCTCCATACATCCACATTTTCTGCCCACTGCCTTTTTTGCTGCCTGTATAAGGCACAGAGCTGTGGATAAGCATGAGCACATAGTAACAGACAGAAAACCCTGGTATCAACACCAGCAAGGTCTATCAGCTAGACCACGCTGACCTGCTTTCTGCTCAAGTTAATCAACCCCCTGTAGAAGCTTCCAGAGAGCACAGGGGCTTGCTTAGCACCTGATCCTGGCTGCTGAGGTTCACACTTCAGTGGGGCTGGAGCTGATCAAAGGGGTTTGTCTGGTTCAAGGAGGCTGAGCCCTTACAGAAAAGTGTGTGCTGTAGTCAGGATGCTATCTACTGTAATCCTTCTTCCTTAGAAACACAGACAGGTGTGACTTTTTCATGAGACCAGGAAAGGGCTCTATTGATTTTTTTATGTGTGTGAAACAGCAGTACCATTTTGAGCCTCCCCTGCTGTCTCACCAGTTCAGATCCTGACGCTTTGCAGAAATGGCAGTTCTGTGCAGGATGAAATCACTTGGTACTAACTGGTACAAAGAAGGCTGTGCACCATTGACAAAAGCCTTTTCATCCATTACAGCCAGCTGTCTGGGTGCATACTCGGAAAACCTTTGAAATATTGGGGGCTGAATCACTTTGGTTGCATTTATCCATAATCTTCAGCATTACTCAGGAGTTTGCAGTAAGCAAATTTTACTTATTAGGGATAACGAACATAATTCACATGCAGTTCCGCTCCATTTTACCAACTACATCACAGGCAGTCATCCTGAAGGTATAAAATATACATGTTCAGTAAAGGCTTATTGTACTGCAGTCAGTAAGATATGAAGGCACTGTGTGCCCAGGAAAGAACATTTTAGGGAAGTTAAAAGCTGTTTCATGAATGCAAGAACAAAACTCACTTCCAGCATCTCTCTGTTCTGTGGCTCCTCTGGTGCCCAGAGAAAAGGCAGCATGTGTCCAGTGGGGAGACAAACGGTGTAAAACTTTCCCCCACTGAAGCCATCTTTAGATCTTGAAAATGGAGCTGCTTGATGAGTGGAGAGAGGGTGTTAGCATGCACCGAGGGCAGTCAATGGCTATGCACTTCTCTGTGGGTTGTCTTTCTGGGGTCTTCCTGAAGGCCAGCAACCCTCCTTTCAGGGGAGGAACGTCTGTTTCACCCCCATGGGACAGAGAGGTGAAGCCTATGTGAAAAACATCTCTGTAGGGACACTTCCCCAGTTCTTAATGGAGGAAAGGGCTGTTCTTTTCCAGTAACACCTGATCTCCTAATCTTCATCCTGTGCAAAAGAAGAACAGAATGGCCACCGTGCCATCATCAGACTGGTCAGAACAGAGCGCTCTGCATCCTCTGCAAATGTCTTCAAATTCTACTTTTAAATGAACCAGTACTGGAAGCTTTGTAAACCCCAACTCACCTGTGCGAACGTTTGGTGGGACAACACACCATGCTGATTCTGGGTACCTTAACCATTTGACTGTAGCTTTTACTAGGATTTGGCACAGAGTCCCTTTTGGCATGTCACAAAGCAGAAAATGGTCTACACCGCACTAAACTTCACAGGGTGTGGGGAAGGCAGGTTTGCTCTCCCCTTGACATAGATCTGCACGGAGGCAACGATGCCACTGGTATGTGTTGTTAGTGGAGGCGATAGCGCAGGGTGCTGCGTATGCTTTTCTCTGCCCCCGGGAAGGGAGCATTGCAGGTACATACCCTGGTACTCAATGTGCAGAGATGCACTCACATTTCTCCTGTCTGTACCCGACTTAGTTATTGTGACCACCATGATGGTTAAAGCCAAGAAGGTGACGAGCAATCCAGACTGGTCTTGAGGGCTGCCAGACATCACCTTCTTCCTCCATCGACGGCAACACTTCAATGAGGCTCTTTGAGCAAGCAGTCTAAATGCAGCCTGTAGTGTAGAAAGATAGGATAGAGGCAAGTAAGAGCATGAAGACTGTAAGGGCAGAAAGTGGGAGAACTGATACCAGAGACAAAGGCCTGCCAGGAAAATGCAGGGCTGCGAAGAGAAGCAGAAGAGCAAGAAAGAGAAGTATAGAAGTGGAGAAGACTGTAAGAGAGCAAAAGAAACAGAGGAGAGCGTAAGGGTTCACTTTGGTAGCAGTTGCCTTTGAACAGGGAGGGGAGAGAAGAGCTGAAAAGAACAGAGAAACGATAGCAGAGTCTCTGGTTCTCTGACTTATAGGACCCATATAAACGCTTAGTCACACAGCACTTTCATTTTCCAAAACCGCCCGGTCATGGTGCAGAAAGCGCTCGTGCCACCGCTGCACAGCCTCATGCAGGATCCCTCTCTTTCCCGGTGCAGGATGTCTCCGCAGACCCTGCACCACAGCCTCAGCACCACCCTGCCTCCTGTGGTCTGGAGACATGCGCGCTGTCTAGAATTTGCACCTGTGTAAATTAAGTTTTCCAGACGTCTTGCTCTGCATGAAGCTCTTTGTGCACATCTTGTCACCACAGTACACAGGATTTTTCATGCAGGTGATTTAACACGGTGGTGTTGTCCCGCATCATACAGCTCCCCAGTGGAAGTCCCTGGTTGGAGTCATGCTGTGTGGAGAGGGAGGTTCCCATCCTCCTCATTAGTTTGGTTGATTCAAACATTTCTTTCAAATACAAAAGCCAGCCCTGGACCGGCAATTTCATGACCTGTGGTCACCTTCAGATCACTGAGGCTTACTAGAAGGCCACCCACGCAGGATGCTGGACACTGACAAAATGCCATAACTCTTGTATTTTCTGTAAAGTATCATACGACAGAGTACATTGCCTGTATCTCTCTGAGTGGTGTTAGATAATGTGTGAACACTTAAAAGCCCTTTTTTTTTCTGTAGAATAACACAACCTGACACAGGGACAGAGCAAGTTCACACAATTAAGACATGCTACAAAGTGATGGTGGTTGATCAATGAACTGACTAATTGCATCTGACTGCAGCAAGTAGAGATTCTTCTGTCCTGAGTTTGCTTGCAACGAAGCGAGGAAAAGAACTGGGTCGCCTAAATGGCACAAGGCACAGGCTAGCCAACAGAATTAGTTGCTTCACTCGGTCACCCTCACTGACGGGAAAATACAGACAGCTCTCCGGCACCTCCAGAATCTTCATCCAAGACGTTGCATGCAAAAAAGTATTTAGAATTAGAAGCATTTTGTATTTCTGATCTATTTCTAAAAAGTAACTGTCATTTGTCACCTAATCAAGGTATATAGTAGTGGTTTATTACCAAATCTGAAATTTATTACAGTTGTTTTGTGGTTATATACAACAGTTGAATTAGTGCTTTATTACTATAAGCAACTCGTAACAGGTACCTAATTAAGGTATCTTTACATCTATGTCTCTTGTTTGGAGTTGTTCCAACACCAATTTCTTGCTAGTGCCGAGAATTGTTACTATTAGTGACTTCAGTGCCCTGAAACAGTACTGAATTAACAGGTAGAGAAAATGTGATTGCACCACCAAACTTCTAAGTAGTTTGGTTGGTAAATAATGCAACAATACCAATTAGAATATCACAGCTGCTTATCTCATAGACATTACATGATAAAATAAATTTGTATCTGTAAATATGTGTTATGGTAGGTTGTAGTCTGCATGATTTAAATTACCAGAAACAAATAAGATTCTTTATGAAGTCAGGTATCGGAAACAACAGTGGTCTGCACCCCAACTTTGTGAATACATCATCCCAGAAAATGCAAACAAATAAAAGAAAAACATAAGCCAGGTGATTGACCAGATATCATTTTGTGTTTCTGAGTTCCAAGAAAGAGTTCGTGTGTTATTTTATGTCTTTCTTGAAAAAAAATCCTGAAGATAGCTGGAACGTGTGTGAAAAATGTGGCCTCATGGCAGCCCAGGGAGAAGGATTTAATCTTGGCAGGGCTTTAAGTTCTGAACATAGGCTGCCTTCTGTCGTTGCCCTTCCTCTGCATTCAGAAAATGGAGGTTTTGAATCCTCTGTGTAAATAACACGACTGCAGCACATACACACTTGATCCTAGCAGCAGTTTCCTTTTCCAGCTGCGTCTCCGAGGCCCAAATTGTTCCAAAGAACAAGAAATATCCCAATAAGTGATTGACATGGTCCCCTGCAATGTACAGTTATTTAGCTTCTAGCTCAGGAAGCTCATGGTGCTAATGTGGACATGGTGCTTCTGAGGGGTGCTCCGTGCTGCTGAAGTAAGCAGAAATCACTGCACAGCACCGCAGCGTGATCGTATTCTCGAGGCCTGGGTGCCTCAGGGTAGACACTGGAGGCACCTCATTTTCTACTAGGGTTTAAGTCTTTTGGAAAAAATTGTGAAAGAAGACATATGCACAGAGAGCATACAAGGCAGATCAATTTCATTTCCTTATAAAGAAAGCAAGACAGAGGCAGGGACGGTGACATGTCCAGAGTCATAGTCGCAGCAACCAGGGAAGGTGGGAACAGAAGGTGGGTTTCATTATTTCCCACCCCACACTCAGACATGGGACCAAATCCAGAAAATCTCACAAAATTCATCAAAACTAGGAATAAAAGGACCAAAATATTTCAGCTCAAACTTCTATTAATTCCTTATACTGCAAACAGTCTGGCTATCCATTTATAGATAACTTTCTTTCTCTTTTCTTCTTCAGTTACAATTTTATTCGGTTCCTCTCCTGCTCCCCTCTTCTCCCCGCTACCGTAGGACTGGTGAGTGGGACGGGCAAATGGTGAAGGCCAGTACCTGCCACGCAAAGTCAGCAGGCCCCAGGGCTGGTGAAAATTCCCTGCTCCCAGCTTTTATGGCAGGGTGCAATCGCTGGCTTGTGTTTGCTATTTAAACAAAGGACCCTTGGAGTTAGAGGGAAGATCTTCCCCAAGAAGCTGCTGACTCCTGAAACCCGATGTCCTGCTCCTTATCGGGCCAGTTTATGACAGGTTTCATAAATGTTTTATGAGGCTTTGATGACTACATCGCTGAGCAGGGTGGTGGCAGCTGCCTCCAACTTTGTGCATTGTTGACAAAAGATCAAAGACCAGATTTACCACCCTGATAAGATCGGATGGATAAGAATCCCGAACTGACTTTTCTCCCGTTTCCTGCATGGACAAGCACGTTGCAGGACTTGTTGACAGAGGCTCAATCCTGAAGACCTTGTCTGGACAAAACTCCTACCAATTTCTACACCCCTTCCCCTATGCTTAGCGCAGATTCCTTGAAATGGGCAGTAAATTTTGAGACCGTTGTTGATTTAGGGCCAGCCACCACTTTGCCTGAAAATCCTTCTTCAGAGAGTCCCTGGACACAGGAGTGCTTAGGGGATCGCTGGTCTTGGTGGGGTCAGGTTGATTGGAACAACCATGCATAACCAACTTCCCAATTTTTTAAAGCTCTGGTGCACAACACCTCCCTCGAGCTGTTGCAGAGCTCCAGCTCAGTCCCACCTGTGGTCGTCTGGGCTGGGATCTGCTGACCAGTGGTGTCCCACCGGCTGAGCCCAATGGGACAGAAGCTGGGAACGTGAGCTGCATGACAGAGGCTGGCCAAGCCTGTCACACACAATGCATCTGATCTTAACACGTCTGATTTTCTAACAGCATCACCCAGGTGGGTCCTGGAGTTGGTCTGAGCTGGGGCTTGAGGTGGCACTTGTCCTGCAGAAGAAGACGTGTCTCCTGAGCATGTTCACCAGCACCTCCTGCACCAGGAGCATTGACTCCCAGGCCGGGCACTGAGGTCCCAGGACCTAAAGGCTCCAATGTGAGGGGGACACTCAGTGCTGTCAGAAGCACATTGTACCTGCCACAATTTAGGACATTAAATGTGTTAACAAGCTAAAGAAAGCAGGCAAAAAGGCAGGGCCACAGTGTGTTTTAAACATAACTGCTAGTCAGAAGAGTTGACTTCTTTACTATTTTTTGCTGTAAACTTTCTGGGTGAATGCTCAAAAAAACATATGCTTCTTTTCCTTGCCTGGGAAGAGAAATATTTTTAGTTTCTGTCGGAGGATTATTTCATTATTAGTAGAAAAGCTTTTTGAGAAGGCTAAAAATAAGATACTGTGGAAACACTGGGCTCAGTCATTCTGTGTTTGTTGACTCTTCTAAGCAATGCGTGAGCAGAACAACTGTCCTTCACTGACACGGAGCATGCCTTGTGCCCTGAAGTTTGTTTCCAAGGAAGCCTGACTCCTCACTCAAAAAATGCCCAGTAATGTGTGTTAGCGAGACCCGAGTATCTCAGAAATTGCTGTCAGAGCCACTTGACCAGCAGAAAAGATGGCTCAAAGCAACAGGCTGGCCTACAGCACTTAAATACAGGCAACAGTATGAAATAAAAAGCGATAAAGTGGGATCTAAATTTCCATCACCAAGTTCTCAGAGCCACAGCCTGTAGTAAATCACCTCAACAAATGGCCTCGAGTTGCGTCAGGGGAGGTTTAGATTGGATATTAAGAAAAATCTCTTCAGTGGAAGAGCTGTGAAACATTAGAGCAGGCTGCCCAGGGAAGTGGTGGAGTCCCCATCCCTGAAGGTGTTCAAAAAGTGTGTAAATGTGGCACTTC
>Ga0181612_159670_pt1 | contig 18063 bp, 16 predicted proteins | sample HoacroProtozoa21_FD_119630 | JGI IMG/M metagenome (GOLD analysis project Ga0181612, IMG submission 119630) | Hoatzin crop microbial communities from Cojedes, Venezuel. Combined Assembly of Gp0051906, Gp0051904, Gp0051908
AAAGTTTGCATGGAAACATAAAAAGCCTCGGGTGCCCCGCAGGGGTACCCGAGGTATGGCACACTCTCTACACGACCCCGAAGGGGGTCGAATAGCACTACTCCTCCGCACCTATTAAAAATAAAAAACGCGACAATTTCTTGTCGCGCAACGTATATGTAGGTGTTATTTAACTTCCTCTCTCATAAATCAAAATTTTGTCTTTGTCGGCAGTTTCGGCGGCAAATGGAAGCAGGCAGCCTTCTTCTACCAGGTCCACTTCCTTGCCCAAGGCCTTCTTCATATTAAGCATGATGCTCCCAACTCTTATATGATTACCAGCGTAGCGCCAAAGCCGTATTCTTGGAAGGAGGCGTCTTGGTGGCGGCAGTGGGGATAGGAGCGGCGAAGTTCCTGGAGCAAGGCCTTGCGGAGGACGCCCTCACCCTTGCCGTGGATAAAGACAATGCGCTGGCCGCGGCGGTTCTTGTACTTTTCCATGACCTCCTTAAACTTGTCGAGCTGATAGCGCAGGATGTCGGCAGGCTGCAGTCCCTGCATATTGTCGAGCAGCGCCTCGGCATGCAAATCGACCTCCACCACCCCGTCGGTATATTTCTTGATGTGGGTATCGACAGGCTGCGGACGCTCCTCGGGGGTGTGGCGGCCCAGCAGCGCCTGACGCAGCTCGTCGGCCTGCACAAAGGTGCGGACCACGGGCTCGTCGTTTTCCACAATGGGATAGAGCAAGGCCGGAATGTTGAAGAAATCGCAGTACTGGAAGGTATGCACCTTGAAGAACTTGACGGGGTCGATGCGTATTTCGGCGCTCACGGCAGGCTTGAGGGCAAACGACCGCCCTTCCTTGAAGGCTATAGCTTGCACCGCCATGTGCTCGCGCTCGTTGAGCTCGGACTTGTAAAATTCTTCAAGGAAGAACTTGGAGTTGGGTTCGAGCAGCCCATGCGACACCAAATGGCAGGCATTGTTCTGTATGTGTATGTAATTATAGTAAAGGGCATAATTGCTGTCGTTGACCAGGTATGCCTCGAAAGGCGTGGTAGAGAGCTCCTTGGGACTGACCGGCACAAAGGCCAGGATGAGGTTGAGCTTGTCGCGCCCCGCCAGTTCGGCAGCAGCCACGGGCCTGGGGGCCGGCTTGGGTTCGGGTTTGGGGGTAGGTGCGGCGGCTGCGCGGGCAGCTGCCGACGCCGCCTTTTCGGCAGCGGTCTTGGTGCGGTAGTTGTCGGCCTCCACCACAATCACGTCGTTTACGGCCATGGGAATTTCAAACCCATCGGCATCTTCCACCATTACTATGTTCTTGCCACGGAAGGCGGTAATGGTGCCGCCGCCCTTCTCGTTTAAAAACCGTACTTTGTCGCCTACTTTCATGTCTGTTATACAATTAAGGTATTAAAAGGGATGAGTCGCCATAACTCAAAAAGCGGAAATCGTGCGCCAGCGCATACCGGTAAATGCGCTGCCAGTCGCCTTGCACAAAGGCGGAGACCAGCAACAGCAGGGTGCTCTTGGGCTGGTGGAAATTGGTGACCATGGCCTTGACCACCCGGTAGCGGTAACCCGGCACAATGATAATCTGCGTATGCGAATATAAGGTCTGCAGCCCTTGGCGGTCCATGAACTGCAGCAGGGCTGAGAGCGCCTCGGCCGACGGCACATCGGCCCAGCGGGCCGGCACCTCGTAGGGCTGCCACTGGCTCACAGGCAGGTCGGCCTGCGTAGCGGCAGGGTTCTGCAGCAGCGTAAGTCCCATATAATAAAGCGATTCCAGCGTGCGCACCGAGGTGGTACCCACCGCCACCGCCCGGCCTTTGTGCCGGAGCAGCGCCTCGATGTTTTCACGGCTGACCGCTATCCACTCGGTATGCATGAGGTGGCCCGCTATTTCTTCGCTCTTGACGGGCTTAAAGGTGCCAGCGCCCACATGGAGCGTGACCTCCTGCATCTCCACCCCGCGGCCGCGCAGCGCCTCCAACACCTGCGGCGTGAAATGCAGTCCCGCCGTGGGAGCCGCCACCGACCCCTTGATCTTAGAATAGACGGTCTGGTACGTCTCCTTGTCGCTGTCCTCCGTCGCCCGGTTGAGGTAAGGCGGGATGGGCAGCTCGCCAAAGACGTCGAGGATGTCGGCAAACGACACCTGCGGGTCGTCCCAGCTAAAGGTAACGCGATGCCCGTCGCCCTCGGCCTCGCCCCGCACGGCTTCCAGCGTAAGGTCGCGCCCGCGCACCTGTATGTCGCGCCGCAGCACGCCGTCCTTCCAGCGCTTCAGGTTGCCCACCAGGCAGAGCCAGGTGACCCGCTCGGTCTGCTGGAAGCTAAGCGCGTAGTCGGCCGGCTCCACCGGCTGCAGGCAGAACACCTCGATGAGGGCGCCCGTAGGCTTGCGGAAATGGATGCGCGCCTGGATAACCTTGGTATTGTTGAACACCATCAGCTCGCCCGACGGGATATAGTCGGGCAAGTGGTAAAACACGTCCTCCCCTACCTCGCCGTGCCGGTAAAGCAGCAGCTTGGAATGGTCGCGCTGCGCCAAGGGATACTTGGCAATCCGCCCTTCGGGCAGGTCGTAGTCGTAGTCGCTAATCTTGATATGCTTGTAATCGTCGGACATGGCAGCCGCGGCACCTCCTATATAAGTTCGGACACCACCTTCATGACCTGCAAGGCAATGGCATCGGCATCTTCGGGCGTGCGTGCCTCGCTATAGACGCGGATGATGGGCTCGGTGTTGCTCTTGCGCAGGTGCACCCACTTGTCGGGGAAGTCGATTTTGACCCCGTCCACGTCGTTTACCTTTTCGCTGGCAAACAGTTCCTTGACCTTGGCCAGGATGGCATCTACGTCGGTGCCCGGCTGCAGGTCGATACGGTTCTTGGCCATGTAGTAGTCGGGGTACTGCGCCCGCATCTGCGAGGCCTTCTTGCCCAGGCGTGCCATGTAGCTGAGGATGAGGGCAATGCCCACGAGGGCGTCGCGCCCGTAATGGATGGCGGGATAGATGACGCCGCCGTTGCCTTCGCCGCCAATGACCGCACCCACCTCCTTCATCTTGGTGGTGACGTTGACCTCGCCCACGGCGGCGGCATGATAGGCCTGGCCGTAACGCTCGGTGACATCGCGCAAGGCGCGGGTGGAGCTGAGGTTGGACACGGTGGGGCCCGGCGTGTGCTGCAGCACGTAGTCGGCCACCGTTACCAGCGTATATTCTTCGCCGTACATACGGCCGTTTTCGTCGATGAGCGCCAGGCGGTCCACATCGGGATCGACCACAAACGCCACGTCGTAAGCGCCGCCCTTCATGAGGTCCATGATGGCCCCCAGGTTCTTTTCCAGCGGCTCGGGGTTGTGCGCAAAGCGGCCCGTAGGCTCGCCAAACATCACGTGCACATCGTCCACGCCCAGCTGGCGGAGCAGCTCGGGCAGGATGATGCCGCCCACCGAGTTGACCGTATCGAGCGCCACGCGGAAATGGGCGTTGCGGATGGCCTCCACGTCCACCAGGTCGAGTGCCAGCACCCGCTCTATATGCTCCTGGTTATACGAGCTGTCGATGCGGCAGGTGCCCAGCTTGTCGGCTTCGGCGTAAGCAAAATCTTCGGCCTCGGCAATGCGCAACACCTCGCGCCCCTCGGCATCGTTCAGAAACTCGCCCTTTTCGTTGAGCAGCTTCAGCGCGTTCCACTGGTAGGGGTTGTGCGAGGCGGTAAGGATGATGCCGCCGGCCGCACCCGACAGGATGACGGCCATTTCGGTGGTAGGGGTGGTGGCCAGGCCAATGTCGAGCACATCCCAACCCATGCCCACCAGGGTGCCGACCACCACGTCGCGCACCATGGGACCCGACACGCGGGCATCGCGGCCCACCACAATGGTGTGGGAGCCATTGGTACAGGTACGTCCGATGAGCGTGGCATAGGCAGAGGCAAACTTTACAATGTCCAAAGGATTCAGTCCTTCGCCGGCCTTGCCCCCGATGGTGCCACGAATGCCGGAAATAGATTTTATTAAAGCCATAAAAAAGAGTTATCGGTCGAATTGGTACTTACGAATCTCGTAGTAATAGGGATAGACGTACGACATGGCCGTTTCGTGTCCCATCTTGGCAGGCACGATGAGCCTGACGTGTGCCTTGTCGCGTACGTACTGCAGGGGCACCAGCCAGCCGGCGGGCACCGAGGTGCCGTAGTTGGAATACATGTAGCCCGTGGTGAAGATGCCCATGATGGACGACGAGGTGATGAAATAGCGAAACTCGTCGACCGCCGTGGCCAGGTCGAGATTGGACAAGGTGATGTAAACCGAGTCCTTCAGGTTGTATTCGGCAAAACGCACCAGCACGTTCTCGTTGTTTCGGATGGTGTCCTCGAGCCTGTCCGATCCCTTGTCCACAATCTGCATGTACACGCCGCTGGCCAGCTGCACGAACTCGTTACGCGACAAGTCGGTGGTAGAGTCCTGGGCATAGAAAACGGACTGCGAAATAACCTCGATGCCCTGATCGGCAATAAAGGCGGCAATGGTCTTCTTTTCCTTCTCCAGCTTTTCGGCGTAGGTCTCGGTATGGCTGCAGGCCATGAACAGGATGCTTGCAAACACGGCAAGCACAAACATGGGTACTAATTTTCTCATCTGCTTTTGTATAAAAAATAAAATCGGACAAATTTAATGGTTTTCTTTCAAAAACAGGCACTTCGGGCCCCATTCTTCAAATCTTTTAACCTTTAAGTGCATTTATTTAGAATTCTGAAGGAAGCACTCCTCCAGGCGGGGCTGGAAAGCGCGCATGGCTTCGAGGAACTTTTCGCGGGCCTCGGCCATGGTGCCTGCAAACTCGGCACCCGACGCATTCTTGTGCCCGCCGCCGCCAAAGCACTGCGCCACCTCGTTGGAGGGGAAATCGCCCACCGAGCGGAACGACATCTTGACCTGGTTGTACTCGGTGTCTTCGCGCAGGAAGCAGGTAAAGATGACGTCCTTGATTTGCAGCGGCAGGTTGACGAACCCCTCGGTGTCGCCTTTCTGGCTGCCGTACTGCTGTTCTTCCTCCTTGGTGAGCATCAGCAACGCGGCGTGGCAGTCGGGGAACACCTCCATGGTGGTGAGCACGTGGCCCTCCATGCGCAGGCGGTTTTCGGAATAGTTGTAATTGACGCGCTGGTAGATGGCGTCTTTGTCCACATGCTTCTCATTCAGCAGCCGGTACAGGATGTAGTAGATGTCGGGGTCGTTGGAGTTATACGAAAAGCTGCCGGTGTCGGTCATCATGCCCGTATAGAGGCAGGTGGCGCCGTCGTCCGACAGGCGGTCGAGCGTGTCCCAGTACATGAGGAGGCGGCACACCAGCTCGCAGGTGGAGGACAGCTGCGGATACGACAGGGTGACGTCGGTGGCAATGTCGGGCCCCAGGTGGTGGTCGATGAGCACCTTGCGGGCCTTGGTGGCCTCGAGGGCGGGCGCCACCTCGGCGGCACGCGACAGCTGGTTCATGTCGAGCATAAAGACCAGGTCGGCCGTGCTGATAAAGCGCTCGGCGCTGTTCTTCTTGTAGCCGTACACCAGCACGTTTTTGGCACCGGGCATCCAGTGCAGGAAGCGCGGGAACTGGTTGGGTACGATGACGACCACCTTCTTGCCCAGGGCCTGCAGGTAATGCTGGAATCCCAGCGAGGAACCGATGGCGTCGCCGTCGGGGTTGACGTGGGTTACAATGACGATGTAACGCGAGCGGTCTATAAGTTCTTTGATGCGGGCTGCCTTCTGCCCATCGATTATTTCCTTCATCATAATTCTTGGTTTGAAGAGGTAAAAATACTGTTTATTTTTGGATTGAAGAAATTTATTCTGCGTAGACTCTAAAATATAGGGATGCAGACAACACGAGACCGCAGGGTTAAGGGAGAACGCCAACGGCGTTCAAACCTCGCTGAAAGCGAGGTCGGTAACCGAGGGTGCCCCGCAGGGGTTGGATACTTCACCCCTCCAGTTCCATAAGCAAAATCATTACAAGCCTTATTATCTGTGCATTACAGCACATATCACCACCTCGGACATCCCAAGGAAAGTCGTTATAATTCGCCAAATCGCACCTTTTTTACCCCGATTTGGAGAATTATAATGCTTTTTACTCCGACGAAACGGGGAGGAAAATCATGCCTTCGGCCGAGAGATCAACGCAGGGGATGCCCTGTGCGGCACAGTCCTCCTTCAGCATTTTTTTATAGAAAGGCGACAGCGACGAGTCGAGCAGCATGTGTCGGACTTGGAAGAGCGGCAGGAACTGCTTGCTCTTGCCCTTGAAGCCGCGCGCCACATAGCATACGTCGAGCGGATAAGGCGACGACGTGGCCTTTCCCCGCCAACGGGTGTCGCTGACAATGCCTACCCGCAGTCCGCGGAAGTTGAGCAGCTGCTCGGCCTGCGACAGGTCCGCATCGTGATAGGGTCCCTGCACCACCCGGGGAGACTTGATGCGCAGGCGGTTGAAATGGTTTTCCAATGCCCGGAAATACACCGAGGTATCGGCCACGCTGTCGGCAAACGCCACCCACGAGTGGCGGCGGTCGGCCACGCAGTGCACCGCGGGGCAGTTGCCCACATTATAGAAATATATCCCTTCGTGCGGCCGGTGCGTGGCATAGTCGAACAGCCTGTACCCCACCCCAAACAAGAGCAGTGCCAGGAAAAGGATGATGTTTTTGGCCGAACGCGCCTGCAGCAGGCGGTAGAAGGCCCATGCCAGGGCATAGAAGACCAGGATGAGCACCACGTCCATCCACAGTCCGCGCACGGTGGCGTACGGCACCTTGGCGGTGAGTGCCAGGCTGCCGTTCTGCAGGTCGATGACCGACCGCAAGACGACGGCCACCACCTGCTGCACGGGCGGCACAAACCAAAGCGCCAGCATGGCGGCCGCCAGGTAGATGACCAACGACACCATGGGCACTATCCACAGGTTGGTGAGCAAGAAATGGAGCGGAAACTGGTGGAAATAGTAGATGACCAGCGGGGTGACGCCTATCTGGGCCGCGGTAGAAAGGGTGAAGAGGTCGCGTATCTTCGCCACATACCGGTTGCGCGTGGGAAAGAGGTCGGCCAGCTTCTTCTGGAAGATAAGGATGGCAAAGACTGCCATAAACGACATCTGGAAGCCGGCATCGAAGAGCCACTGGGGCTTGAAGAGCAGCATGAAGAAGGCGGTGAGGGCCAGGGTATTGACCGAGGCGGGCCGCTCCAGCTGCAGCGACGACAGGGCCAGGACCGAGAACATGGTGGTGGCGCGGGTGACCGACGACGACTGTCCCGTAAACACGGCAAACAGCCACAGCAGGGCCACGGTGACCAGCAGCAGGGGCAGTTTGAGGAACCGCCAGCGTTTCCAAAACAAGGAGAAGACGAACCACAGCAGGGCGTAGATGAAGCCGATGTGCAGGCCCGAGAGCGCCAGCACGTGCCCCACCCCCGCCGCGGCATACAGCTCGCGGATGTCGTCGGACAGGTCTTCCTTGTAGCCAACCGTCACAGCAGAGAGCACCGAGAGGTTGTCGCCTTCGAACCCTAGCTCACGGTAATGGCCGATGAGGTCGTCGCGCGACTCGGACAGCGACGCCACCAGCGAGTGGTCGTCTTGGTGCCTTACGTAACGCCAGGCATACGGCGCGACGTAGGCCGTACCCGACACGCCGCGGTGCCGCAGAAACGACACATAGTCGAACTCGTCGGGGATGCCCTTGTTGCGCGGCGACCGCAGCACCGCGTTGACCCAGAGGATGTCGCCCTTGCGAAGGGTGTGCGCCGCCGAGTCGTTGGCAAAGTACAGCAGGTAATGCCGGCCCTCTACGAGTGCGGGACAAAGGAGGCTGCGCGGCTTTTGCGTAGGCTCCTTTTCAATCAGTATCTTGTAATTGGCATATTCGGCCGGATAGGGATTGGCTGTCCGGGCATTGTGGCGGTCCATGAGCCACCAGCCCAAGGCAAACAGGGTGAGGAAGAGCGAGAGGCCGTACAGCACATTCGACACCCGTCCGCGCTGCCACAGGGCGCAGGCCAGCAGGCAGGCAAAGGGCACCAGCACGAAGAGCAGGCTGCCGTGTCCGAACCAGTCGCCTACCGCTATTCCCGGCAGCAGGGGGAGGAGCAGGCGAAGGAAGGGATGCTGCTGTAACGGACCGTTCGCCACGGGGTTAAAGCGACTTGAGGTCGTGTATCATCTGCAAGGGGTCGGGGGCCGCAAACACGGCATTGCCCGCCACCAGCACGTCGGCACCCGCCTCCACCAGCTGTGCGCCGGTCTCGAGGTTCACCCCGCCGTCCACCTCGATGAGCGCCTGTGAGCCCGAGGCATCCAAGAGGCTGCGCAACTCGCGCACCTTTTGCACGGTGTGCGTGATGAAACGCTGTCCCCCAAATCCCGGGTTGACACTCATGAGCAGCACCATATACACATCGTTCACCACGTCGCGCAGCATGCTTACGGGCGTAGAGGGGTTGAGGGTCACCGCCGGCTCCATGCCCGCCTGGCGTATCTGCTGGATGACGCGGTGCAGGTGGGGGCACGCCTCCTGGTGCACGTTCATAATCTTGGCACCGGCCTCCTTCACCACGTCGATGTAACGCTCGGGCTGCACAATCATAAGGTGCACGTCGAGCGGCTTTTGGGACAGTTTTCCCATGGCCTTGAGCACCGGAAAGCCAAACGAGATGTTGGGCACGAACACGCCATCCATGATGTCGGCATGCACCCAGTCGGCTTCGCTCCGGTTCAGCATGTCGAACGAAGACGAGAGGTTGGCAAAGTCGGCTGACAGCACCGAAGGCGATACCATAGTATTTTTCATAGTCATAGCATTTTAAATTGGTTGTTTATGGCGAAGCCGTGCAATACATCGGCTACGGGTAAGCGTTTCTTGTCGGGCAGCTGCAGGCTCTCGACTGCATAGAAGCCGTCGGCGCAGGCCACGTGCAGGTAGCTCTTGCCATCGGTGGCGAGGGTGCCTGCGGGAGGGAGGCTGCCGGAGGACGGGAGCTTGCTGCCGGCATAGATCTTAAGGGGCGTCTGGCGACCGTCGGGGGCTGCCAAAATGGCGCGTGCGGCAGGATAAGGCGAGAGGCCGCGCACAAAGTTGTACACGCCGGCCACGGGCCCGTCCCAAACGATGCGGCACGTCTCCTTAAAAATCTTAGGTGCCGGGGGCAGCGGGCCGTCGGGCATGAGCTGCGACTGCGGCACGCGGGGCGCGGTGCCGTCGGCTATGGCGTCGACCGTGCGGGTAACCAGCGAGGCGCCCAGCATCATGAGGCGGTCGTGCACCGTCCCCACGTCGTCGTGCTCGCCGATAGGCACCCGTTCCTGGAAGATAACCTCGCCCGTATCGATGTCGTGTGTAAGGAAGAAAGTAGTGACGCCCGTCTCCTTCTCGCCGTTGATGACTGCCCAGTTGATAGGCGCCGCCCCCCGGTAGCGGGGCAGCAGCGAGGCATGCAGGTTGAAGGTGCCCAGGCGCGGCATGTTCCACACCACCTCGGGCAGCATCCTAAACGCCACCACGATCTGCAGGTCGGCCTGCCAGGCACGCAGCGCCTCCAGAAAAGCCTCGTCCTTTAGCTTTTCGGGCTGCTGCAGGGGCAGCTGCTGCGCTACGGCATACTGCTTGACCGCCGAGAACTGCACCTTGTGGCCGCGACCGGCGGGCTTGTCGGGCATGGTCACCACGCCCACGACGCGGTAACCGCCCTCTACCAGGGCGCGCAGCGACTCCACAGCGAAGTCGGGCGTACCCATAAAGACAATGCGTATATCTTCTTTCTTCATAGCTTATTCGTCTGAAAAATCGACCAGCACGTTGCGGTACGAGTTCAACAACTTGGAACGCGACAGGAAACCCAGGTAACGGCCTTCTTTGTCGACCACCGGCAGGTTCCATGCCTTGGTCTCGTCGAATATGCGCATGACCTCCTCCATGCTGTCGGTATTGCGGATGCGCGCCTCGGGCATGGTCATGAGGCGTTCCACCGTAAAGCGGTGGTACAGCTCTTGCCGAAAGATGATGCGGCGGATGTCGTCCAACTTGATGACGCCCAGCAGCATGCCCTGCGCATCGGTCACCGGGAAGATGTTGCGGCGCGACTTGCTGATGACGGACACCATGCGGCCCAGGTCCATTTCGGGATGCATCTCCAGGAAGTCGGTCTCCAACATATTGTCGAGGTTCATAAGCGTCAGCACCGAGCGGTCCTTGTTGTGCGTAAGCAGCTCGCCCTTCTTGGCCAGACGCGTGGCATACACGCTGTGCGGCTCAAAGATGATGATGGTGAGGTACGAGCTCATCGACACGATGAGCAACGGCAGGAAGAGCTGGTAGCCGCCGGTGAGCTCGGCAATGAGGAACACCCCGGTCAGGGGGGCATGCATGACCCCGCTCATAAGGCCCGCCATGCCCATGAGGGCAAAGTTTTTCTCGGGCAGGAAGATGAACATGCCCGAATCGTTGCAGAAATGCGAGAAGGCAAAGCCCCCGATGCAGCCGATGAACAGCGAGGGGGCAAACATACCGCCGCAGCCGCCCGCGCCGTTGGTGGCGTTCATGGCAAACACCTTGAGGAACACGATGAGCACCAGGTAGGTGAGCAAGAGGTTGTGGCGCCCGTAGAACAGCGAGTGGTCCATGACCGTGTTCCAGTCGGACAACCCATTGCCGCTGATGAGCAACTCAATGATGTCGTATCCCTCGCCATAGAGCGGTGGAAACAGGAAGATGAGCAAGCTCAGGGGGATGCCGCCTATGAGCCACTTCACCCACGTCTTCTGTATCTTTCCGAAGAAGGTATCCATGAGGTTGGTAGTGCGGGTGAAGTACAGCGAGAGCAGTCCGCACACCACGCCCAGGGCGATGACAAACGGGATGCGTCCCAGCACGAAGGGCACGTCCTGGTGGAAGGAGAACATGGCCTGCTGTCCCGAGATAAGGTAGGTGATGGTGGCGGCGGTGACCGTCGACACCAGCAACGGCAGCAGCGAGGTCATGGTAAGGTCTATCATCAGCACCTCGAGGGTGAACACCACGCCCGCGATGGGCGCCTTGAAGATGCCGGCAATGGCAGCCGCTGCCCCGCAGCCGATGAGAAGCATGAGCGTGCGGTGGTCCATTTTAAACAGGTTGCCCATGTTGGAACCGATGGCGCTGCCCGTGAGCACGATGGGCGACTCGGCACCCACCGAACCACCGAAGCCGATGGTGAGCGAGCTGGCCACCACGCTGCTCCAGATGTTGTGCCGCTTGATGCGGCCCTGCTTGCGCGAGATGGCGTACAGAATCTTGGTGACCCCGTGGCTGATATCGTCCTTGACCACGCACTTCACCACGATGATGGTGAGCAGGATACCGATCATGGGATACAGCAGGTACAGCAGGTTGGCCGCCCCCACCGCAAAATGATGGGTCAGCAGGTACTGTATGTGGTGTATAAGCGACTTCAGCACCCACGCCGCCACGGCGGTGCACACGCCCACCAAAAAGCTCAGCACCAGCACAAACTGCCGGTTGCTCATCTTTTCTTGCCGCCAGCGATTGAAACGCTGCAGGCGGGTTGGTCTGACAACGGGTTCTTCCATTACTGCCTAATTATTTTTACCTCGCCCGTCGCGCCGAGGCGGATGATGGACGAGGGCTTGTTCTCGGTTTTTTCGTCTTGGCGCCACTGCACTATGTAATCGACCTGCCGCCGAAGGAGGTCGCTTATGTCGCCATAGCAGGCGGGCGACGGCTCGCCGCTGATGTTGGCACTGGTAGAGACGATGGCCTTGCGGAAGCGGAAGCACAGCTGCTGCGAGAACTCCTCGCGCGTGATGCGGATGCCCACCGTGCCGTCGGCCGCCAACAGGTTGGGGGCCAGGTTGCGCGCCCCCTCGTAAATGATGGTGAGGGGCTTGGTGGCCAGCTCGATGAGGTCGTAGGCCACCTCGGGCACGTCTTGCACGTAGTAGTTCAGCTTCACCGCATTGTCGAGCAGCACCAACATGGCCTTGCTCTCCTGCCGCTGCTTCAGCTCGTACACGCGCTGCACCGCCTCGGCATTGGTGGCATCACACCCAATGCCCCAGATGGTGTCGGTGGGGTACAGGATGACCCCGCCGTGCGCCATGACCTCGCAGGCTTTCGTGATATCGTCGTGGTACCGTTTGTCCGCCATTTTGCGCCAATTTATTACAACAATAGGCAAATATATAAAAAAGTCGCGTGTTTTGGGACCGGATGCCAAAGAAAATATTAATTTTGCACGGAAATTTAAGTCAACACAATGAAAAACCCGCTCACCGAAGCCCACTACCGGCACACCCTGCCCCTGCAACTACGGTTCTCGGACGTGGACCGCTTCGGCCACGTCAACAACGTGGTGTATTTCTCGTTTTACGACCTGGGCAAGACGCATTACTTTTCGCAAGTGTGCCCGCACGTGGACTGGAGCAAGTACGGCATTGTGGCGGTGCATGTGCAGGCCGACTTCCTGGAGCAGATTCACGAGACCGACAACGTGGCCGTGCAGACCGCCGTGGTAAAGATAGGCCACAAGAGCTTCACCCTGGCGCAGCGGGTGATAGACCTCGACACCCACGTGGTGAAGTGCGTGGGGTCGTCGGTGATGGTGACCTACGACCTGCAGCGACAGGAATCCATACTCGTTCCGCAGGAATGGGTGAACGCCATCCTGGCCTACGAAGGCGACCAGGTGGAGAAAGATGGGAATAAAGACTGACCTTGGCCAACTGTCCGGTCAAAATACCTCAAAAAAATATTGTTTGCTTTGTGACTTTTCCTTATCTTTGGGGGGTAAAATAACACACATGCCCATGAAGACAAGGACTATCCTGCTATGCGCCGCCCTGCTGTGGGGCGCAGGCTCGCACGCACAACAGCACCGCATCTGGTTCGACAAACCCAACTCGTCGGACACGGAAGCCGGTTTCTACAAAAAACAAAAACCTAACTACAACGGGAAGAAGGCCCCCAAGGCACCCGACGAGTGGGAAGAACGCTCGCTCCCCATAGGCAACAGCGCGCTGGGCGCCAACGTGATGGGGTCGGTGGCCAGGGAACGCCTCACCCTGAACGAAAAATCGCTGTGGCAGGGAGGCCCGAACACCCCGGGAGGCCCCGCCATATACTGGAACCTCAACAAGAAGTCGGCATACGTACTGCCCGAACTGCGACAGGCACTGTGGCAGGGCGAGTGGGAAAAGGCAGAGAAGATGACCGAGGAACACTTTACGGGACTGCCCGACCCGCCGGTGAATGGCAAGATTGAGTGGCGCCTGGGAAGCTACACCACCATGGGCGAGATGCTTGTGGAGACAGGCATAGGCGACAACGACGTGACACAGTACGTGCGCGAGCTGCTGCTAGACTCGGCCGTGGCCCACGTGCGGTTTGTGCACGACGGGCACCGCTACCGCCGCTCGTACTTTGTGTCGTATCCCGACAACGTGCTGGTGATGCGCTTTGCCGCCGACACGCCGCAAGACCTGACCTACCGCTACGTGCCCAACCCCGAGAGCAAGGGACAGGTGGTGCGCGAAGGCGACACCTGGCTATGGGAAGGCAAGCTGGACAACAACCAAATGAAATTAGTGATGGGCGTAAAGGTGCTGGCCAACGACGGCACCGCTACCTTTGCCGACGACGGCGGGATACGGTTTGAGAAGGCACGCAACCTGGTGCTGCTGCTGACTGCCAAGACCGACTACTTCCTAAATGAGAACCCCGACTTCAACGACCCGCTGACCTACGTGGGCGAAGACCCCAAGCCGCTGGTGCTGGAGACGCTGCGCAAGGCGGCCGCCATGGACTATGCCACGCTGCTGCGGCGACACGTCAGCGACTACCAAAGCCTGTACAACCGGATGACCCTCGTGGTGAACCCCTACAAGGACGACCCCGCACTGGACAAGCTGACGACGCCTGCGCGACTGAAACGCTACAAGGAGGGGCAAGCCGACTACGACCTGGAAATGGCCTACTTCCAGTTTGGGCGCTACCTGCTCATCGCCTCCTCGCGCCCCGGCAGCCTGCCGGCCAACCTGCAAGGCGTGTGGTCCAACCGCGTGCGCGGGCCGTGGAACGTGGACTACCACAACAACATCAACGTGCAGATGAACTACTGGCCGGCCACCAGCACCAACCTGGACGAATGTGACCTGCCTTTCTACGACTACATACGCATGCTGGTGAAGCCGGGCGAGCGGGTGGCACAAGACTACTACGGGGCACGCGGGTGGACCACCTCCACCAGTTCCAACCCCTTCGGCCTGGTGTCGCCCAAGGAATCGACCGCCATGGCGTGGAACCTGGCGCCCATGTCGGGCCCGTGGCTGGCCACGCACATCTGGGACCACTACGACTATACCCACGATCTCGCCTTCCTGAAAAAGAACTATGAGGCCCTGAAGGGGAGCGCGCTGTTTGTATGCGACTACCTCTGGAAGACGCCCGACGGCTACTACACCGCCGCCCCGTCCACTTCGCCCGAGCATGGCAATGTGGACCTGGGTGCCACCTTCTCGCACGGCGTGGCCCGCGAGGTGCTGATGGATGCCATTGCGGCCGCCAAGGTGCTCAAGGTGGACAAGAAGGAACGCAAGGAATGGCAGGAGGTGCTGGACCACATCGCCCCCTACAAGATAGGGCGCTACGGACAGCTGATGGAGTGGAGCCGCGACATTGACGATCCCAACGACCACCACCGCCACGTGAACCACCTGTACGGGCTGCACCCGGGACGCACCATCTCGGTGGAACAGACGCCCGAGCTGGCACAGGCCTGCAAGGTGGTGCTGGAACACCGCGGCGACGAATCGACGGGCTGGAGCATGGGCTGGAAACTGAACCAGTGGGCGCGCCTGCACGACGGCAACCATGCCTACACGCTGCTGCAGACCCTGCTTAGGAAGGGTACGCTCGACAACCTGTGGGACACGCACCCGCCTTTCCAAATCGACGGCAACTTTGGCGGCACCGCCGGCTATGCCGAGATGCTGCTCCAAAGCCAGTCGGGCACGCTGGAACTGCTGCCCGCCCTACCCGACGCCTGGGAAGAGGGCATAGCCACCGGCTTGAAGGCGCGCGGCAACATTGAGGTGGACCTGAAATGGCAACACCACAAGCTGACCGAGTTTACGCTGAAGGCGCACGAGAACGGCACCGTACGCGTGAAATACAATACACAGGTATGGAACATAAAGGTCCGCAAGGGACAAACCTACACCACACGGCTATGACGCTTATCAGACCGCCCTACCTGCGGGCAGGCGACAAGGTAATCATCCTTTCGCCGGCCAGCCGCATACAGGAGCAGACCCTGCAAACGGGCAGGAAACAGCTGGAGAAGTGGGGACTGCGCGTGCAACTCGCACCGCATGCCGAGGCGCAGGCGGGACAGTATGCGGGGAGCCAACGGACCAGGTTGCACGACCTGCAGCAGGCCATGGACGACCCCGACGCCAGGGCCATCTTCTGCAGCCGCGGCGGCTACGGAGCGGTCCACTTGCTGGGACGGCTGGACTTTGCGGCTTTCAGGAAAAGCCCGAAGTGGCTGATAGGGTTCAGCGACATCACCGCCCTGCACTTTTACTGGATGCAGCAGGGCTTTGAAACGCTGCACGCGCCCATGCTCAAGCAGATAGGCACCGCCTATCGGCGGAAGCCTGTGCGCGTGCTGCGCGACATCCTCTTCGGCACCTATGCACCGCAAGACGCCTACCGCTGCAAGTCGCATGCACTGAACCACTGCGGCCAGACGGAAGGCACGCTGGTGGGCGGCAACATGGCCGTATGGCACGGCCTGCGGGGCACGCCCTACGACGTGCTGCCCGAGAACCCCATCCTGTTTGTGGAGGACGTGGGCGAGGAACCCCATGCAGTAGAACGGATGTTTTACAATTTAAAACTGGGAGGCGTGCTCGACAAGTTGTCGGGCCTGCTGGTGGGACGTTTTACCGAGTACCGGCACAAGCGCGAGCTGGGACAGGCGCTCTATCCTGCCCTGGCTGAGCTGCTGAAGCCATACCGCTACCCCATCTGCTTTGGTTTCCCGGTGGGACACGTGGCCGACAACTACCCGCTCATTGAGGGGGGACGGGCCGCCTTACAGATAGATAAGAAACGAGTAACGCTAACACTGAGATAACGATGAAACATTATATCCTGCCCCTTACGGCCTTTGTGCTGGCGGGCTTCATAGCCTGCGGCAACCGCACCCAGAGCAAGGACACGGATGCGGAGGATAAGAAAATTGTGGTAAAGGCACCCGAGTTTAATGCCGACAGCGCCTACCGCTACGTGGCGGAACAGGTGGCCTTCGGGCCGCGCGTGCCCAACACCGACGCCCACCGCAAGTGCGGCGACTACCTGGCGGGCAAGCTGGCGCAGCTGGGGGCCAAGGTGTACGTGCAGGACATGGACTTGGCCTCGTACGAGGGCAAGCTGCTGAAATGCCGCAACATCATTGGCGCCTACAACCCCGAAGCCAAGAAGCGCATTGCGCTGTTTGCGCACTGGGACAGCCGTCCGTGGGCGGACAACGACCCCGACAAGGCCAACCACTACAAGCCCGTGCCGGGTGCCAACGACGGCGCCAGCGGCGTAGGGGTGCTGCTGGAGATAGCGCGCCAGCTGCAGCAACAGCCTACCGCGCTGGGCATCGACCTCATCCTGCTGGATGCAGAGGACGGGGGCACGCACCAGGAATATACGGGCAACCACCAGACCGAGAGCTGGTGCCTGGGCGCACAGTACTGGGGACGCAACCCGCACGTAGCCAACTACAACGCCCGCTTCGGCATCTTGCTGGACATGGTGGGCGGCAAAGGCGCCACCTTCTACTACGAGGAGTACTCGGAGAGTTTTGCGCGCAGCCTGAACCGCAAGGTGTGGAAGACGGCCAAGGAACTGGGATTTGAAGGCACGTTTGTGAAGGAACGGGGCGGCATGATTACCGACGACCATGTGTTTGTGAACCAGCTGACCCACATCCCGACCATCGACATCGTGGCCTTCGACACGCAAAACACCTTCTTCCCCTACTGGCACACGCTGAAAGACGACATGGACTGCATTGACGCGGCCACCCTGAAGGCTGTGGGACAGACGGTGATGCAGGTGATATACAACGAGAAATAAAGACGCAACAAGATGACTATCAACGAAATACAAGACGAGATAATTGAGGATTTTTGCCCGTTCGACAACTGGATGGACCGCTACCAGCTGCTGATAGACATAGGCAACGAGCAACCGCCCCTGGACGAAAAATACAAGAACGAGCAAAACCTGATAGACGGCTGCCAGAGCCGCGTGTGGCTGCAAGCCGACTATGCGGACGGGAAGGTGGAGTTTAGGGCAGAGAGCGACGCGCTGATTGTAAAGGGACTGATAGGGCTGCTCATCAAGGTGCTGAACCACCGCACGCCCGACGAGATTATCGGGGCGAACCTGTATTTCATCGAAAAGATAGGCCTGAAGGAAAACCTGTCGCCCAACCGGAGCAACGGGCTGACTGCCATGATCAAGCAGATGCGCATCTATGCCATGGCGTTCAAGGCCAAGGAATCAATCTAACCGGCGCGAAAGCAGCCACACCATGTACATGCTGGCGACAAACACCACCGCTGCCAGCAGGATGCTCCACTGCAGCTGCTGCGGAGGCACCAGCTTGTGGATGGAAGAGTCGGAGAAAGCCAGCGTGAAATAGGTGGACACGCCATTGTTGAGCATGTGCAGCATGATGCAGGGCACGAGGCTGCGCGTGCGATAGTACACCCAGGCCAGGATGAGGCCGAAGAGGAAGGCAAACACGACCTGTGCCGGATTGATGTGGAACACGCCGAACAAGAGGGCCGACAAGAGGATGGCGACGGCCGGCGAATAGCGCTTCAGCAGCTCCTTGGTGGCCGCCCCCCGGAAGAGGAGTTCCTCCAGAATGGGTCCCAGGACCACGATGTTGAGGATGCCCAGCGGTTCGGACTCCATCTGTGAGAAGGTCTGTTCCAGGATGTCGGGCAGGAACGAC
>Ga0181612_173293_pt1 | contig 18063 bp, 11 predicted proteins | sample HoacroProtozoa21_FD_119630 | JGI IMG/M metagenome (GOLD analysis project Ga0181612, IMG submission 119630) | Hoatzin crop microbial communities from Cojedes, Venezuel. Combined Assembly of Gp0051906, Gp0051904, Gp0051908
ACACTGTGAACACAGAAATTACTATACTGAAAGGGAATCAGCAACCACCTAGCCCAACACTACCTTTGCCTTTTTTTTTTTTCCTTTGTAAACGAACAACACGCAGCAGTTGAGAGTTGCAAAAAAGCTCTATGAAGCAGAGTGCGTATTGTGTGACCTTTCTGTCTGTGTATGGACAGTGGTTCCAGCAGCTTAACAGAATTCACCCGAGTTAGAGCTGGCTTCCAATTCACTTCTTCGGTAGCCTACAAAGAACTATTCTTGATAAAAATTAATGAATTTTAAGTCCTTTATAATTTGACTTCCTTAATCCTGTGTGGTAATGAGCTCTGCAATTTAATTGTGCTTTCCATGGAAAAGTACTTCCTTTTGTTCTTTTTAAATCTTCATCTATTTTTGCTGGATGCCCCTTAGTTCCCACATCACAAAATGCAGGTAATTTTCATTCCCTCCTCATATATCTGTACTATCCATATTTTTACATACTACTATTAAACTATTATCATATCTTTTCATGCAGCAATCCTAATCTATTGTGTTTCTCCTCCCTTACAGGTGGCTCCACACCTTTAACCATTCTTCTTGCCCTTCTTATAGATTTTATCTGTTTTACTGTGACCTTTGAGAAAGAGGATCATCAGATCTGCACGCAGAATTTGAGATGCAGAAGTACACTTGTTCTGTTCTCCATTCCCTTCCTAAGAATCCCTGAGATTTACTTGTATTTTCTTACTGCCACCAAGCAGTCAACCAGTATTTTCCAAGAAATATCCACAATAGATGCAAGACCTCTTTCTTGAGTGGCAACAACAGTTTTAGAATTTACTGCTGCGTACACAAAGGCATACATATTCTGTGTGGAAACACACACAAAGCATATTGCAGCAGGAAATGTTACTTGACAGCACCACAATGCTAAGAAAACAAAACCCCCAGGAAAAAAAGAAAACCAAGCTGTCATGCCAGACCAAAATAACAACAGAACTATATGCATTCTACCCATCCCTACATCCATTCCCTCCAAAACGATGATTATTCATAAAAGCACACAGAGGGAACTCCTTCCTGCTTTAGATGCTCTAAAGCCAGAATGACACACATTTGCACATTTGGTGTTTGGCCAGCATCCCAAAAGAAGTCAAACACAGGTATGTCCTCACCAGTTAATAGGCAGGTCACCATCAAACGCTCTTCCCACCACACAACACATCTGTTGCAGGTGGTTGTTCACATAGCCAGGACTGTCACTGCTTTCACTCTGCTCAAAAAGAAACAACACCTCAGCTCAAACAGGTAAACAGGTTGTTTTGTCAACTATTATGAGACCTACAGCGTGTAGGGACTGCGAGACGAATTTACAGCCAGATCCAGAGTACCCCAAGGTCCCTGGAAGTCGCTGCATGTAGCATATGAGATTCTGATCTTCAGGCCCTTTCAGGGCACTGCGAGCAGCAGCTGGGTGAAGGCTGTCACCCAGACCTCTTGGCCAGCACGCTGCACGTCAATATGTGGGCGTGCGCACAGCCATGCTCTGGTGGAGGCTTCTGCATCCAGGCTGCACAACTGGTTTTTATTCTCTTCACGCTACCTTTAATACATCCATCTCAACCCAGGAAGATAAGGGCAGTGCACACGACAACAGGGATGAACACACCTGTTACCAAACCGTGGATAGATACATCAGAGACAGCAGGCATGAATGCGTTTGTTAGGACCATGGGATGACAAAATATATTCTGTCAAAATGCAGGACAACAAAATTCTTTCAGACTCCTGTAACTGCAAATAAACATGACTGTGTTCCTTTAAGAATAGAAATCTTCCTGGGCTACATTTAAATTTGTATTTTTCAGAAAACATGGTGAACATCTTTACCTGTCTCAGTGGAATCAAACAGCATATTATGAGGAACCAGAAGTTATTTCCTTGCCAGGTTTTCTATTTGTGTTTTCTGATTGTCTGGGTGTTTTCTCATTTGCACCCAATTGAGCACTGCTACATCACCAGTTCCTTTGTACTGACCTGCTCATCTGCTGCAATAGCTTTTTGTTTTCCAGTTAGTGATTCCATCTCCTAGCATCTATCATCCTGTTTTGCTACTTTATTCAATTTTACAAACTTGCCACTGCAAATTATTTGCACAAACGGCGAGTGATTTCTCTTTACATTAGCTCTCTTCTCCTTAAGACTTACTCCAGTAACGCACTAGGCAGTGCTGGGGCAAATGGTGGAAAAGAATGGCACAATCACAGACAGGAACTAATGAACTCGAGTGCTCAAGGAGAACCATGGGCTAGCAAAAGTAATACTAATTTTATGAGGCACAGGAAACCAAGAAAGCTTATCTGAGTCCTAACCATCTTGAAAAAATATTTCCTTCACCTGTTTTATAATCTGTACTTGCGGCATAAATCCTCCATTATCCACAGTTAAAGCAGAGAACAGAATAGTAGGACACTTCATGTTGTTTCAAGTAAGTGAAAAATTACACTGCAGCAGCAAAGAAATACAGAGCTCATTTTTAATATCAGAAAGATGCACAATCCTAGCAGGATCTAGAGAATGGGCTATACATAATCTGACTGTCTTCAATTTCTGCTCATCAGTTGAAGCATTCCTGTTAAGTGCCCTTCATAGACTCCCTAACTCAAAAAATGCCAAGAAGTTAATTTAATCCTCCAAGTGGATACTATCAGAAGCAGTGTGTCTTGTGCTGTAAACAGATAATAGAAAAAGTGGTTTAGATTCAAGAACATAAAATTTCAGGGTTTTTTCCATAACATTAACTTCTTACACTTCGTTCTGTTTTGTACATCTAACACGCTTTCCAAGCGGTACAAAAATTCACGCTCTACCAAATGTACCTGGAGGCCTTGCAGATACTTCTTACCTCCAGCCAACCTTTTAACCTTAACCATGTATTGCCCTTGGTTTGAGGAGTATAAAATACTTTCCTTTTTGAAGTACCTCTTCATTTGTTTCAGAAGCCTGAATTGCTCTGCATTCCAAGTTCAGGAAAGCCAAATTCTCTCTTTGAGCCACGTGATCCGTCTGTATGTTTGGTTTTCCCGATTGAAACAGCATCTCGAGGGCACTCAGCTCAATTCATGTGTTGCCCATCAGGGGTCAGCCTGATTCATACCACAAACAACTGTTAACGTATCCCTGTACTTACTTCAGCACTACTTCTGAAAGGAAAAGATGGCAAGCAGAAAGAAAAACATCCTTTTTCTGTCTGGAGCTTGATTTGTCAGAGACTTCTTACCAACAACAGGCGGAAAAGTTAATCAGGCTTTATAGCTCTATCGCTCACAAATGATGCTTGCCTACAGGGTTACAGACACAACTATGAAAAAGCACTGCCTGGAGGAGTGGCAGATAGATAGAGACAGGCTGAATGATGGCTGCTGTCCGGGGAGGAATGAAGACTCTACAGGCAATGCTCAAAGGACCCAGTGGTTTGTACAAGGTCCAGATGCTGTGCAGTAAAACACAGTCACCGACAGCAGTGTGGTGCCTCCTTCAAGAAAGCTGACACAGTTACGTTGTTAACTACCCGTGTGTGTCTTTGGACACTTGTAACGATCTGTCTCACACCAATATTTAGAAGGTTTATTCATAAAAGCATTCATTTTGAAGTCTCGATCACGTTCATCTTAGTCAGTGATTTTTCCGTCTCTGCAAGCAGGTTTTCCAGTGGAGGGACGGGACACTGGAAAATTCATGAACAGCAGCACAGCGAAGGTCGCTGGCTCATTCCTCCACCTCTGCTGAAGGGCTGAGCAGTCACCCAGGGGCCCCCAGCAGCCTGTGGACAGGTGGCTAAAGATTGGTGGTTCAAGTTGTTTTCTAGTTTAGGAAAATTATATGGAAGTCACAGCAACCATTATAACATTAATGCATTGTTAAGCAGCCTACAATGAACAAGAATATGAAAAGAAGAAATTAGAATGAAATTGCAATAAACACTTTGAAAACCAGATTAAACTAATTTGGTTTGGAAAATCTTTCATTTCAGTATTCAAAAGTTTGTAATATGTGGACTAAGTCTTGCATGAATAATATTTTAAATATATTTTTAAATGGGCTTTTTATGATTACGCATCATATGCGATATTTAATAACCCTTATAAATTATATATTTTAAATTACTGCTTTAAAATATTTATGAAAAAGTTGGTGGGGTAATTACTTTCCCTGAAAAAAGTCATTATCCTTCTGCTACTGTGCACACCAGCATATTTTAAACCAAAATAAGTAAAACAAGGATGTAATATAAGTCTTGTGGAATCACCACTTCTTGCTTCTGCGTAATTTCAGCGCAACAGTCCACTGCCTATAGCAGAGCAGAAATTGTCTACTCATCAAAGCAAAACCAGCAAAACCCATAAACACATACCTGTGCCAATAAACATTTAGAGCAACGTTTCCAGAACTCAACCTCTTCCAAAAACTTGTAGCTTTAGGAGTGCGACCAGAGCCACTGTAAACGGCAGCCGACATTCAGGCAGGAGGTCATCCGCGTATTTTTAAAATGAGATTTTTTTCACGCAAAGTCTGGAAGTGACAGTCTTACAGGCAGGTACGCTAAAACCCTCTGGAGAAGCTCCCAGCTGACTGCAGCTTGCACAGGCCCCCGGAGGAATACTCTGGGCAGAAGCAATTACCCCGGACTGCCACGTCCAAGCCAAGGGCTAGACAAGGCTGTGTCCCAGTGCAGAGGCGGCACAGCCACATCCCCGCTTCCAGCAGTCTCCACAGGGACGGCACAGTTCAATGCTCTGCCCATCTCTCTTCCAACCACACATGCAACTTTCAACCGTGATAACACTCAAAAATTCAAGCAGATCTGGAGAAAGGGCACACGCTGTTGTTCTCAGCGTCTAAAATATCAAATACGTGACCAAAAAAATTTTAAAAATTACACGGGGGGGAGGGGGGGAGTGGCGGCAACATGAACCTCCTGCTGTTATATGCAGGTGGTCAGAGGGAGGAGATGGCTAGGCAAGACTTTGCTGATATTTAACAAGGAGCTCGTGATATTCACCTTCCAGGCTCCATAATAGAAATCTTGAATTCAGGAATATTTATATACCCCAAAATAAGCTATATTAAATTTACCACCACATCAATATGCTGCTGTGACTGATCACTTGATAAAATCTAATAGAGAGAATAATAATATAAAAACAATAACAATAATAATACTTCGCCCTTTAAAAATTCGACAGCTTCCTTTCACTAGCTAGAAACTACTATAATAAATATAAAGATTCATATTTTTAAGGCCATAAGGATATCTTTATAACCATCTAGTTTGAGCTGCTCCACCCTATTGCTATGAAAAGTTATCAAATGACCCTCACATCAAGTCTAGACCTTCCATGATTCACCACATGCTCGGCTTCATTGATCCAACATTTCATCACTCTTACTATTTCAGAAAATCTCTCTTGTTCCAGGCTGCAATTTTTCCTAACTTCAGATTCTCCATTTTGCAAACGCTCTTTCTACAAGAATATGGAGCTCCTTATTACCAGAAATACTGTGTCAAAGTCATTACAGAAAGATTGTTAAACTTTCTTTTTCTGCACTAAGTGAACCCTTTCTAATTACTTAGAACAAGTGAAACTAATGTCAAAACAGCCTTGTGGTTCTTTACTGAACATAACTTGCCCATATCTGAGCCACCCTGAATTTTAAGACTGTTTACAGTAACACTGTACAGTAACAAGTACTGCTGTTACTTGACATTCTGCGCTCATAGCTGCTACGAATCTCTAGGAGCTTATATTTAGAAGCCACAGAAGGTAATGACCCATATTGCTTACTAAATCATGACTCCTCAGAAATACACTCCTGTGTTATGCAAGCACAATACACATCTTACATTCCTACAAACATCAGCTCACATCACAATATGATTGCAAAACAGAAATGCTCTTTGCAACACTGTTAAGGAGTAGCTAAATATCAGCCCAAGTTCCAAATGTTTAGTTCGCATAGTTGTAGAAATTTCCTATGTAGTTTACCTGAAAATAACTTCTCTGTAAATGTTGAAATTTAACGTATAACAGAATTATAATAGTCAATATTAAGAAATACATAGATAAAAGTTAACTAATTCACTTCTAATAGAAAATTCTATTTTTGTAATTTCTTTTATCAAATCCTAGCTATTCTTTTAAACTTGCTGATGTCATCCATACGAACCATGGAATATTTATTAGGAACACAAGTAACACTGATATCAAAGATGCCACTCCATTTAGGTGAGCAGAGAATATAAGACTATAGAAAACTAATGTTTTTAACCGATCTGTTATCATTTTACTTCTTAATGATTCCTCCCCTTCTTTACTGATAAATTAAAAATTATTCGTATCCGATGAAGCTGCAGTTGGTCGCTACTCTTCGAAGATAAGAGTCCTAAAAGCAGGGTGTAGATGCCAGTTAGGCATGTGAATTGCTGAAAACCTAAGTGCCTATTCTCCCATTCTGTCTGCATTGATGCATATCCAGTCTTCAAATACTCAGTAGCTTCATCTTTTGGCCACACCAGCATCCACCAGTCAGAGGGAAACTACGTAAGTGAAAGAAAAGCCAAACTCCCTTTGTCCATAGCCCAGAAGGGATGCAAACAGAAATTGTAATCTATAGGATGATCAAAGATCTCCAACACCTCTGTGGTAAGGTTGCATGTTCCTAGAATCTATAATCACAACTCGGCAGGTCCACATATACGTTAGGATACAACACAGGAAAAGGTCTACTTCATAAAATACAAAGAGAGTTAATACACAGTGACACTGTCATTTTCTTTGATTTGATTACATGTACACTGCCAGAGGAAGACTTAATGTACTGCATTTTATTTACATCTACTTTTATCAAACAGCTCTTGTAGAAAAAGCTTTAATCCCAAGATGCATTTATTCAGACAAAAGAATTAAAAAATTAGTTGTATGTTAAAGAAGGCATGGGTGGATTTTTCATGTTGTTCTTGTTATTATATTACTTCTGTTTCCTGCTGACTGTATATTTATCAGCACTGTTCAACCACAATATTACAAAAATTCCACGTGAACAGTAGTCCTTGCCCTTTTAGTCCTCAGAGCTAACTATATAGCAGCCTACTGCATCTGTGCTGGCTGAAACTTCTCGGCATAGTTTGTGCTCCTCGATGCCACAGGGCTGGGCTGGCAAGCTCACTCATCCGCCCTTGTTGAGCAGCACTCCAGGGTCCAGACACAGAACGCTGGGGACTTGCTGCGGCTTCCACTGTCATTTCAGCTCCACGATACAGTTGGCTCATACAACAAGCAGGCCTCCCCAAAACTCTTTTGGAGAGGAGACATTTCACCGAGCCAGTGATTCAGTGGTGGGCCTCCGCAGAGTCCTTGCATTGAAAGGAGAGTTCTCTTTATTACATGGGAACAGCAAAACACATGTTAATGATGAGATTAGAAGGCTGAATCCATTCCTCCCTCCCTTTGGGTGTGTTGAGGGTTTTTTTTTATCCATGAAGGGGTTTGTTTGGTTGGTTTTAATAAGTTTCCACATTTCTTTTTTTCACTGACAGGCTTCATGGTGACAAACCATTTTAGCAGATTTTAAAAAAATAAGATTTACAAATAGCATTGTCATCTTTGAAGCCACACTTTCATGGATAAAGCTCTACCAAACATTAGTCTGCTAAGTGATAAATCTTGTAAGAGCTCTTGGGCAAACTCTTTGGAGAGCAAAACTACACCTCTCCCAGGCAGTGTATTTCCGTGGTGCTGACAAGCACTCTCCTCGCATATGGGAGTACAATGGAGAATGAGAGCATTTCCCTGGAAAAGATCTGCACTCCTAACAACTGCGATACTGGAATGCATAACATTCAAGTGCAGCCTTTCTCATAACGAAGTTTCAGCAACAATCAAGCTCATTAATAACAGAAGAGAAAATAGAAAAGGGTGTTTCTGAAAAGCATCCTTTTCTATTTTCGTGAGAGAAATGTCAAAATGCTTCTAATATTTCTTGAAGAAAATAAAATTGTTGCAGATTCGGCTATACATATATATTTTATCAGTAATACCACAAGGCAGCACCAGCAGTAGCATTAAAGAGGTAAGGACTTAGCTGCTTTAAATTTTTTTCAAAGGTTTTGTTTTTACGTGGTTTGGCAGTTGGTTTGTTTGTTCCTATGCATTTCACTACCTGGATAGCACGTGACATGCAATGAAATGGCCACAAACTCAACAAAAGCCAAATACACAGCAAGGATTCACGTCGTAAACAAGATGCTCGCTTTCAGGACCAGCCCCAAGGGGAGCATGTACTTCAGCTTCCAGGTAGCCACCACTTTCTGCATTTAACAATTCAGCATGCACAATGAGTACGTTTCAGATCAAGCACTGGTTGGGTGAGGAGGAGGTGGTTGTTTTCGTTTGGTCTTTTATTCGAGGTTTTGAGGTGGGGGGGTTGTGTGTGTGCTTTTTCATGGATTTGGGGTTTGTTTTGGAGGGTGGGTTTTTTTGGTTGGTTGGTTGGGTATTTTTTAGAGAATATACTGTCTTTGTGCCTAACACAAAGAAGGCCCAAAGAAAAGCTTTTACAATTAATTTGAGTTGATTAGAAGAGGAAAAATTTATTTCCTAAGTTTCACTGTGAGCTTGTTCTGAGTTTTGTTATGCATTATTCTTCCCTTCAGCCGTGATTCAGAGTACGCTTTTCAACATCCATCTTCTCTCCCTATTTTTCATCCACATTTCTAATATCTTTCAATGCTCTTTTGTGTCATTTAACTATTTTTCTCTGTATTGGAGTGATCACGGTTCAGTACCTCCACAGAATTTAGTTTATATTCTTAATTTTCTGTGCTATTAACAAAGATATTAAACATTAGAACACTTATAGCATTATTCCCTAGTTTTGCTTTTCCCAAAGCTCCAGCCTCCTCCATTTAGCACTATTCTTTGTTTACAGTTGCCCTGCCAACTCTTAGATCATATGGTAGCATCTCGACAACAGTCAATTTGAATCAATTTTTCAACTAAAATTTCACGAAACAGAGTATCAAATGCTTTACTGAAGTCCAAATACATTACTTTCACTGCATGCCCTTTATTCACCAGATTTGTAATTCTATCAAAGAGGTAATCAAGTCTGAGATGCCTTTCACGCCATACTTTTAACTTTCACATTTTCTAGCCAAAACATATTCATCGCACTGTACTTGTAAAACGCAGAACCACTGTACATGCAAAGGTGAAAGAAGTCGTTTCGTAGTTCCAGAGGTGGAGCAAACTGCACTGTGCGAGCACAGGCTGAAGTTGCTTAAATCTCACCTCCCGCATAAGGCAGCTGACCTCTCGCTGTGATTCAGCATATACACCAATAAATCTAGGGCAACAGAGCTGCCTTTGACACAACTTGTACACTTGTATATAGCCACAAAATCCAAATCACAGAGCCATATGCAATCAACTTCAATACTCACTTGGCTCTGCATTCAGTTGATTCTAGACAACAAGTGTGTCCTTTCATGAACAAACACCAGCTACGCTTTTTCCTCCCAAAACCAGACATCATGGCTGCTTCTGAGGTCAAGCTGTGCAAACAGCAGAAGTAAGACACAAATTATGGATGGCTGTTCTCATCTGCTGGTCTCTTTCATTCTTGGCTCTGAAACACGTGCTATGATGGCTAGGGAGTCACCCTCACTCAGCTTGCACCTGGAGGCTCCTTCTCTGATTGAAATACAGAGATACACTTTTACTCTTCAACATGTATTTTGCACTGTGAAAGCAACAGGTTACAACCACTGGACAAAGGCACAGACTGACTGCTGCTATGCAGGGCCTCCATCAACACATTCCCCACTCCCCTTCTTAATTACATCAATATATTATTTTAAAATAAGACGGGCTAAAGAGTAGTTGCATAAAGAATACAAGCTGAAGTTAACCGTTTCCTGAAAGCAACCAACTTTCTACTTGAGCAAACCAAGTTAGGCTTCAAGTCCCATTAAGCATGAAGCAGATCCCCAGGTGGGGTGGACGGGTAGCTTACTGGCTCTTCATGCTATGCTTTTCAATAACAAAAGAAAAGAAACACGATCTAGGAGAATACAGTTCCCTCCATTTCTCTAGAGCACTCTGGGTTCTCTGTCCCACTCTGCTCTAGCTGCTTTCCTTGTGGGGACATCTCCCTCATGAGAATCACAAGTTCATGCCAAGATATGCAAAGGACATCATGATGCATCAGCTGCCTCCTGCAGCACAATTAGAATTACACACACAAAAGAAAAAAACCAAAAGACAAACAAACAGAAAACAACACTAACATGCTCGCTGCCTTTTAATTTCATAAAGATTCCTCCTAACCCATAGACAGTGAGCCTTGCTAAACCCCAACACAACAAGACCAAGATAATAATCTGCTATAGCATTCTTTTCTGCTTTTACTGCTATGAATCCTTCAGTGACAGCTTCTCCTGCCAGGCTGCTAGGTCTGAGTCACTCGCCCTCTCTGAAGAGCCGCTACCCCACAGACGCAGAGAGCGCCAAAGCCACCCTGCAGCACGTGGGGCTGTGCAGCTGGGACAGAGCCCCGTGCAGTAACCTTCTCATATAGCCAGCACTGCCGCTCTTCCTCACTCTGATGATGGCTTCCTAGGCAGCACACTCCACTCGGTGCAGGTGTTCACCCAGTCAGATACCATTCCCCTTGAGCACAGGTGGAAGGCTCCAAATCACCATGTCAGGCCTCCTTAGTCCTCACAGTGACAGGCTAAATTTGACATCACTGCTAGTGATTTTCTTTGACAGTGCCAACACAGTACGCGCTACCCTCTGTGCCGCTCGTGCGCCGGGGTACAGCACGAGGTAGCTTGTTCCTGGCATTCAAAAGGGGCTTTAACTGACTGCTCCAAAATAAACACACAAAACCACTTTTTAAACTAGAAGCATTCCAATCTGTCTCAAGGATACAAATCCCATTTCTTCTGCTTTTAAAACGCTCACTGACAATACTTTTAAGTTGAAGTACAAACGATTAAGAAAGAAAACAACAAAATATAAGTCACATACTTGGTACTGGGGTTGAAAAGAGAGGTAAATCTAGGAGCAGAAAATCTTCATAAACATATTGCCAATCATGAAAAAAAAAATTTACAAATGCTGTGCTGGTTGCATTCAGCAGGATTAGTAATATTACAATTAAGGGACTTATAATGAACGCAGTTTAAACAGCAATGAGAACCCCTATTAAATGTAAACTCCAAAGAATTATTATTTTAAAAGGCTGTAGCTCTCTACTGTCAAAAACATTTTTATATTTTATTCTTTTTTCTTTTTAAGATAACTCTTTTAATCCTCAAAACACTAGATAATGAACTACAGAAAAATATTTAAAGGTTTTAGTTTGTCTCTTGTTCAGACAAACCCCGCAAGATGTAGCAAAAGTGATCAGTGTCCTGCCAAAATCAGACTAGTCAGTAAATATAGATACCCTTTGTTTAGATATATATTTTACATTTAGAGAAACTGAAGGATAGCTATGCCACAAAGCCAGGTACAGTTTGGTTCAGTGCTCCATAAATACCCTTGTGTTTTCTACAAGCGTCCCTCAAAGTCCTTAGCTACCTAGCCCTTGTCCCTGGAAGCGTCTTACTGTGAACCGCTCCCCAGCTCTTACTGCAACATCAAGCCATTTTAGTACCAGATATTTGAATTATGAGATTTCACTTACAGCCAGTTACTCAAAGTGTTATAGGCTATTAAAACACTATTACCCACCACACAAACCCAGACTTGAAAGGAGTAAGTTCTATGGACTAAATCCTATTCCAAATGGCATAGATGGCACTAAAATTACTGACCTTCTAAATGGGAAAAAGCGATCCACGCAACCACACCCCCCAGTTCCGCTGGTACCAAAGTCTTGGAAGAAAGACTGCAAGAAAATCCTCCCCTCTGGTAAACAGCAGGTCCCCAGCTTAACAGGGCACGGTAGCTATCGAGTCACCATCACTGCTCCCCCATCCCCTCTTAGGGGTCTCTATGTATGCACTGCGGTGCAAACAATGTCACTTGGATATTTTCCTTTGTCAGGTCAGCTCTGATTTCAGCATGGGGGTTACACCAATGGCATCACTTCTAAATTTAACACTTCTAATTATATTTCCTATTCCATTCCATAACACCACATTATAGTACAATGTTTGTATTACGCGTATGGCATCTGGGGTGATGGAGCTAACAGAAAGCCGTTATCCACAGGAATAACTTAAAAATTTACTGTGCTAATGCAAACAAGTTCCCCGAGCATAGACAGACCACGCAACAACATCTAATTCTGTGCATGGGAATTGAAGTAGTGGTATAAACATGATGAGAAAGAGGAAACAAAATACATGCAAGGCTGACATGGTAAAAAGCAGAAGCACATCCTGACCAAACCACAAAAAGAGAATGAGGGCATCACTGTGCCAGGGCCCAGTGGATAGATCAGTGTTCCTTCAGCGCGTACTCTCCCATGAACACATGCTCATGGGCCTGATGTGCAGTGGCACAGGTATTATCGCAAGCACAGCAAAAAATGTCACAAGAAAATTCCCTGCAGATGACTAAAGAAGTGAGAGGAGTCTATAGCATAAGGCGGACCCAGACAAATGCAAGGTTTGGGAACTGTTTCAACTAGGGGTTTTTTGTTTAATTTTGTTTAAGCAATGCTCCACATGGGGTAACCTCACCGCGCTGCCCAACACTGAAATGACACGTGGCCACACAGTTATTGCCTTGTGATAATTTGGCTGTTGCCAAGCCTTGTTTCTAATCTGGAAAAAAACGCAAACCATTTTCCTAAGCAGTAGCAGTACTTGGGACCCTAAATAACACTGAAGTGTTTTTCTGTCTTTCTTGTCTGTCTCCTTAGATGTACCTAATTCGCAGCGTGTCTCTCATTACTTTCCACCATGTGAAAAGTGTTCTAGTTTTCATTTCTCCCACTGAACAAGTCAGCAGAGGGCAACCACTGATGTTTAATTACTATAGCTCTATGATCAGTTCTAAATGCACTCATCTTAAGACGCATCTTACTATTTCCTACCACACTTGTTTTCTGTCATCCTGTTAAATTAAGGATAATGGAGATTGAATTCAAGCCAATTACAAGAGTGGCCTAATGAGTGGATTCTCTTTCCTCTTCCGATAAAGGATATTCCTCCCCCAGCACAACAAAAAACATCACTACTGTTCTGATTTCTTACATAGATGCTGTCTTTACTTCTACAGGAGGGATGAAATGGCTGCTGTTAAGCCTCATTTTCACCCATATGCTTTTCTTCTTTATATAATACTGTTTTTTCCTGGTACTGCAGTGACATGTTTACCCTAAAGTCAGTAGAAGTCCCATTTACTTCATAAATGTCCCACTCTTTCTATTCTATCCTTTCATCCTTTGCTTCCAAAAGGAGTACTTTTAAGATCATCACCTTGTCATCTGGACATGTCTATTGGTCCTTGCAAATTCATGTTACATACTGCAGTTTTTGCTCTTTCTCCAAATGCCAGGCTGACACTTGACCTGAATTTCAGCTCTAAATGTCTTTCTGCTTGAAGTTTTCTTTGAGTGTTGACAATTTACTGTTCTATCCCTGGGATCAGTGCACTGCCCACCCTTCATTCTGGAGTGGGCAGCTGCTTCTGGTTGGCCAAATTCTAACACATTATCAAACATTAACTCTGGGTTTTCCACAAATGCAGTACTATAATGTTGCACATTTGAACCACAACCTGGTTTGTTCTTGAGAGTGCATTGTTACAGAATGTCAGAACGCAAACCTTAGACCAGTTTTTGCTTTTAATTCTTATATCTTACTTTCCAGATTTTTGGAATAGGTTTTGCTCATTAGCTTTCTTTGCCTCAGTTAACCTAAAACTACTCAAAATATGAAGAGTTTCAAAACCTGCTCCTACTATGTCATTAAAGCTTTTCTTCTACCATCTTGCTGCAGAAACCACCTGTTGATTCAGGTGAAAAATTAAGTGCCTTCTAAATCTCCTTTAGTTGTTTTATACAATTCCAAAGAGGTTCAATTCCAGTGAGATACCTCCTCTCTCATCCCCCCTCGCAGTTCGCTTACCTTGTGGCTGCAGTCAGACCCGTGGATCGGAAAGGGATCTGCTTAGCTTCTCATCAGCGCTTCTAACTGAGCAGTATAACCAGCATCAGCCTCTGCACAGGGCGATCCACATCAGCTGGCGACTGACAAGCACTTTTGAAATATACAGTACTCATCAGGGGACGAGCTGAATATAGCTTAATTCAGAACCATCAGCAGCTAGAGAGAAACCGAGCACATATCCAAAACCAACTGTTGTTTAGCTAGCTTGTATAAAAAAAAAAGCTGTATTTTTAAAAAATAAAAAGACAGAAAAACAAGGCTTAGCCTTGAAGGACCTGCATTTCCTGAAGAGATACAGCACAGTGTTTAAAAGACAAAACCAACAGGATGCTGATCAATGCTATGGCCCCCAGCAGTGCAGTCGCAAAGAAGTGCAAACCTTCACGTTCTCAGTCTTAATCAGAGTTTGGTACAAGTTGGACTGACACCTTCTCACTGGCACATGGCCACTTCTGTGAATGGAGCTGGTGATCTCATTACAGTTCCTAGTAACTTATAGTAGACACATCCATGGTTATCAGCACTACTGTGACACTTGGGAAGGAAGTTAAGGGTTGGAAAGCTCTGGCCTCTTCTCCCACGGAAGAGTTCCCATGACACAGAAGTTGTTAAATACTGCTGGAAGAGGTAACAGTGACAAAGACACTGACAGATTCAATTCTGGTTTGATGGCAATCCAAAATCTCTATCAGGAAATTAATTCATGCTAAAGAAATAAATCTACTCTAAGAGATCACTTTACAATTAATTATACTCCAGCTTTTAAAGCATTTTGCAGAGCATGGTTCTCTCTAATATAATTATCTCTCAAACCGCATTTTACAGCAAATCTGAACTGAGAAATCTAGTCTGGAATACCAACAGTGAGTGTACTTCAATATGAAGCTTTAGTAGGTATTTATAACAATTTTCAGCGAAAACAGATAATAAAATACTACACAGCCTCAAGACAAAAATTAATGCGACAGTAAGCAGTAAGAAATTAAGAAGTTGGCACGTATTTCATCCCAGAAGCAGAAATGACACAATCAGTTGTCTCTTCATGCTAGCTTTCATACTGACTGCAAGGTTACAGACCTTGTTCAGACTTCTGAACCATCACATCTAGTTTCCCACAGTAGAGCTCTTCAGTTGCCACCCCATGAGCCTCTCCATGTCCACACCACGGGCAGCTCCCCACACCCAGCACAGCTCCTCATGCCTCCACCACTCTCCCAGTAACTCTGACACACCACCCGCTGTCGCCTCCTCCCAGCAGAGGGGAGGTCATTGCTCAGCTGCTCGAGGGAGTATGGAGGCATCTCCCTTCCCAGATGGCTGTGCGTACAGCTAATGGAGAGATTTATCCACGCTGAAGCCTTGCTCGGGACTGGACTTACACATGGGAGACTGATGCCAACATAACTGGTAAGGCAATTAAAAAACAAACACCAGCTCTTTCCACTGCACACTGGGCAACCCTTTCCATCAAAAACTTTCCCACTCATCTTCCCATCCCATCCCACCCCTCTTCCCCATAATCCCCTGCTATCTTCACCTTTACAGCCTGGGGTTTTGATCATCTTTTTTTCCCAACCACTCCCTCCTTCCATACTTGCTCCCTAAACTCACTCAATTTGGCCAGATCCTCACTTTTTTCCTCTCCTCAAAAAGATTATTCTGCTCCACCTTCACATGGAGTAATCTGAAATTCTGCCTTTCCTCAGAGAAACACAGCTCAAACAATTAGCTGTCACCCAAGACTTCAATGACATTCAAGTTAAACCTTTAAGAAATTCAAGACAAATAGTCTTGCACTGGAATTCCTTTCCTCCTCCATCTCCCATTAAAAGATCCTCCTGTTTTACAGTTACAAGCAAACTGGAAATAACAAGACTGAAAATATGTTTTTCATTTTGTAGGAAATCCAGACATTTCAGATCATTTTTTGTAAATCAAAATACAAGACTAAAACTTTAAGGCTGCTAAGTCATATTCAACTACACAATGGTAGTGTAAAACAGTAAATCAAAACCTCAAACATGAAATATTAGCTAAATTAGTTTCAAAAAACCACTTATTATACTAAAAATAAGCAGTATAACATTAATCAAAAGAATTTGCTATTATCAGAACAAAAATTAAAACATTTTTTCAAAATACAATGGATTTTTACCAAAACTGCGTTTATCTTCTACTGCTGTTTTGTAAGCAGAAAAGCAGTTTTGAACAGCTTCAAGGTACACTCCAGATTTTGGGGTGCTCTAGTCCACCCATAACATTACAGTCACTACGCATTTAAGATGATTTTTTGTTTCTGGTGCTTATGTCTTAATCCTCCCCACTTACAGCGCTAAGTATGATATTTACAAATATTCCATAGCAAGGAGCTTTATTCCACAGCTTCCCATCTGCATTACTTCCTGACTGCTGATTTGAACAACATATGCTGGAAATTTGTGGGAACTACTTTCTCCATAACTGAAACCAAAATAACATATTTCTCACCAGGCATTTATTTTATGTGAAAATTAACTTAATTTTATTACTGCATAGGAGAGTTTAACTTTTATACTACTTCCTAGCTATAGCAAAGCGGGCATTTCTGAGAAAAGCCTCAATACAAAATAGCATTTTAGGCTCTCTTTAGAGACTTTATTCACTAATGACCATAACAACCGTATTTGAGCCAGAGATCCATCAGAATTATATTCCCTGCTTCTTCAAATTACCAAGCAGCCAGGTAATGGCTTCCCACCAGTTGCCCAAACACTCTCAGGCGTGCAGGTACTCGCTCTGTGTACTCCAGGGATGTTCCTTTACACAGAAAACTCTACAGTCTGGGCAGTAAATGACCCTTGAGCTAGAATCAGAAAAAGCTATCACGTAACATGAAGTAGCTTCATGACTCATTGAAGGTTTCTGGCTTCCTTCACACAAATGGAAGCATAACAGACCAGAAGAAATGACAAAACTCAATCTTCTCTAAGCTTTAACAACAACAAAACAACCACATGGATTTCCAGTTAAGGAAAGAAACCTAAAAGACTTTCAGAGCTTCTCTGTGTCATGGTATTTTAATTATACTGCTCTGGACCTCAAGTCACACAGGAAGTCTCTGGAGCAAGCTGGTATACAGTTTTGAACTTTTTAGGTACTATCGATAGAATTCAGCATCTCTTGCAGATGTGAATGAGTTGCTAGTCAGAACACAGACTTGACAAAAGATTTAAAGAAAAAGAAGAAACTTTGCAAGATGTTTGCAATAATCATGAAAAGCTTGCCAGTGAAGGTAGTAGTAATGTCAACAATAACATCTTAGTAGCAGCCAACCCAGAAAACACACAAGCACCATTTTTTGGTACGACAACCTATACGTAGTGCTACCTGTTTAGTATTAATTCACACTGAACTTCTGTCACCTAAATGGCACAGTAAGGCAGCAGGCATACATCCTATAGCAACATACTCCGATCTTTGGGATGGCCAGCTGTCCTCAGCCAGGTTAGAGCTCAAGTTCCCTCGATCTGTCTTACGGCAGTAACCCTTACTCAAAGGAGCTACAGAGTACATAAGCTGGCAGTTCACATCTACAGGACCAGACCCCAGAATTATTTGTGTGGAAAGTATTTGACACTCACTTACCTAACCACATAACTAAAAAAACCCACTCAGATTTTAAATGATTTACCAGAAGGACAAGACTAAAGTAGTTTAAAAAGGCAATTTAGAACAACGGATATGATAAATGACACCAGCTTCCAGCTCTTCAGGGAGTCAGTCAATAGGACCCTCTAGGAAACTGCCCTCAGGGACAAGGGAGCAGAACAGAGCTGGCAGATCTTTAAGGATGCTTTCCATAGAGTCCAAGATCTCTCAGTTCCTAGGTGTAAGAAATCAGGGAAGGA